>Ga0209063_1000917_pt1 | contig 16604 bp, 15 predicted proteins | sample KloWWTmeKNB19Kit_FD_187177 | JGI IMG/M metagenome (GOLD analysis project Ga0209063, IMG submission 187177) | Active sludge microbial communities from Klosterneuburg, Austria, studying microevolution and ecology of nitrifiers - Klosterneuburg... | ecosystem: Engineered > WWTP > Aerobic digester >...
AACGGCTCGTTCGCCGCGTTCTCCGGCATCGAATCGTTACCCGACCCGGCGATCTACTTCGCCCCCCTGCGGCAGATCTACGCGCTGACGTACACCTCCGCCCTCAACACGGCGGGGACGCACACCTTCAGCCTGAATGTCGAAACCCCACAGGGACAAATCCCCGCAGCAGATGCTTCCTTTCGTGTGGACATCCAGCCTCCCAACCCGATCTTCATCTCGCCGCCATCGCAGATCACGCGCCGACCACCGGCAGACGACCCCTATAACGCCGAAATCCTCATGCCGGAGATGCAAGTGATCACCATCGTCGTGGAATTCCCTGATGGGCACAAGCGCGATCTGACGCGCACCACGTTGTATGTGGATGAGGTGATCGCCGCTGAAAATACCAAGCCTCCGTTCGACCGCTTCGTCTGGGACCTCTCGGCGTACGAAGACAGCGCCCAACACACCATCGTGGTGGAGGCGGAGGATGCGCTCGGTCTGAAAAAATCGAGCATCGGCATCCAGGTCACGTTCACGGTGACGCCGGCGCCTCGCGGTATGCAGGCATTGTTCGCGCGCTACAGTTCGACCATCATTCTCGGGGCGATCGCGCTGGCTGGCATCGCCCTCGTGGGAATCCTCCTGCGAAGCCGGAAGCCTCACACTCCCGCCACAAAAGAGCGGAAATCCAAACCTCGCTTCGAAGACCCGCTCACCCAACCGGTGGCATCATTGACGGCTCTCCCCTCCTCGGCTACAAAGAAAGCCAAAACCGCGCCGCGCCGCGCAAGCTGGCTTCCATCTAAACCGGCGCGCGTGGCAGACGCGCCTGCCTATCTCATCCGCCTCGTGAATGGAGGCGAGCCTGCCAGCGTCGCGCCGATACCGGTCACCGAAAAAGAGATGACCTTCGGCACCGACCCAGTGCAATCCGCGCGGGTGTTGGATGATCCGTCCATTTCGCCGTTACATGCCCGCATCAAACAGACGGCTGATGGTGTTTTCACCATATACGACAACGCCTCGGTGGCGGGCACGTGGGTGAACTTCGACCCGGTTCCGCGTGAAGGGCGCCGCCTCGTCCACGGCGATCGCATCCACTTTGGGGGGCTGGCTTACCGCTTCGACTTGAAGCAAGCTCCCCCGTCGTCTGAACCGAGGGTTACATCCAAAAAGTAGCGAAGGCTGAACCCATCCCTGCTGTATAATCTGGAAATCCTATGATGAAACGCACCCCGCGCGCGCATTTGAACGTCGAAGCACAGACCCATGCCGGCATGACCGGCAAAAACAATGAGGATCGCTATGCGGTGGCATCGTTCACCCTCGCCAGCAGTGAGCGGACTCCGGTCCTGTTCGCCGTGCTGGCAGATGGGATCGGCGGTCACCGGGCGGGCGAGGTGGCGGCGGAACTGGCGGTTAATCACATCGTGGATGTGGTGGCAAAAAGCGATGGGCATCAGATCCGCCGGATACTGGAAGACGCGGTGGCCGATGCCAGTAACGCCATCGCCGCGCACTCCGCGTCGAACGACAACTTCAAGGGCATGGGTTCCACGTGCGCCACAGCATGGATCGCGGGGGACCGCCTGCATACCGCTTCAGTGGGCGATTCTCGCATTTACCTTCTGCGCGGCGGAAAGATCCAACAACTCTCGGTGGATCACACGTGGATTCAAGAGGCGCTCGAGAAGAACATCATCACGCCCGAAGCGGCGCGCGAACACCCGAACGTGCATGTCATTCGCCGCTACCTCGGCTCGGCAGTGCCGCCCGAACCAGACTTCCGCTTGAAACTCTCGAAGGAAGATAACGATGAGCAGGCGGAGGCGAATCAGGGGACGAAACTCGAGCCCAGTGACGTGGTTTTGATGTGCAGTGACGGGTTGACCGACCTGGTCTGGAACGATGAAATTTTGGAAACCGTGAAGTCGAAACCTAACCTGAAGGAAGGGGCAGGGGCGTTGATCGCCCTCGCCAATTCACGCGGCGGGCACGATAACATCACCGTGGTGTTGATCTCGATCCCCGCCGATTACACTTCGAAGCAGGTTAAAAAGCAGGATTGGCTTTCATGGCTGATGGGAGAGTAAAACGATGACCGTCAAACATTCCACCGATGTGGAGGCGAAGAACGTCGCCGCCGGGAAAGATACGACAATTCAAGTCCTCATCTCCTCGCAGGAGGGACCGAATTTCGCTCTGCGAAAATTTTCCATGCAACAGGGCGGAGGGATGCCGCGCCATACCAACATGGTCGAACACGAGCAATACGTCCTGCGCGGCGAAGCGGACGTCACCATCGGCGATGACTCTCATCGCGTGAAAACGGGCGATGTGCTGTTCATCCCCGAAGGCGCGATCCATTCGTATCAAAACATGGGGGAGGAGCCGTTTGAATTTTTGTGCATTGTCCCGAACAAGGAAGATAAGATCACGATTGTGGATGAGGGGCGCTGATAAACGGTTATTTTTCACTTCAAATGAATGTATAATCGCATCAGATTGATATGAAGAATACCGCTTTGTCTGTTTCAAATAAAAAACTTTTGGGAGAAGTCACGCGTCGAATTGTGGCGAGCGTAAATCCGTGGCGCGTGTTGTTGTTTGGTTCTGCCGCGCGGGGACGGTTAATAACTAAAGACAGCGATTTCGATATGTTGGTTGTGATGCGCGCGCCTGCCCATCGCCGCCAGACTGCGCAGAAGATCTATCGCGACCTACGCGGCGCGGGGATTGCGGTGGACATTGTGGTCGCAACCGAAAACGACCTGAAAAAGTACGGCGGACGCGCAGGGACGATCTTGAAATCTGCCCTCAGCGAAGGGCGCGTTTTGTATGAGGGATAAAGATCCAACCAGTCCGCGCGCATGATTAACTCGCGCGCGGGGAAATTTGACGTTGGCTGAAAAGGGCGGACGTTTGAAAGGCATTCTCTTTGAAGACCTGTGTTTTAACGCCCAGCAAGCCGCTGAAAAAGCGCTGAAAGCAGTTTGTCTCGCGCAGGGATTGGACTTTCCCAAAACGCACTCGCTCGTTCACTTGATGGACATCGTGGAGAAAAGCGGCGTGAAACTCTCGAAGAACGTTCGTGATGCGGATGTTCTGACGCAATACGCGGTGCAATCTCGTTACCCAAGCATTGTCGAAGAGATCACTTGGAGCGAGTACCGCGACGCGTTGAAACTTGCGGCAGGCGTAGTTTTCTGGGCGGAGAAAATCATCAAGCAGGAAATAAGACGGTACGTCGAGTTATTGATTAACCCGCTGTGCCCCTGTGTGTTTTTCACATTTCAGGAGGTTCTGATGATCCGTATCATTTCCATCATTTCCTTGATCTTGCTTCTCGCCGCCTGTGCCGCGCCGCCGAATCCCCCTCTCTCTGCGGAAGAGGGGTTAGGGGTGAGGGAGACTCCGCCGCCAACCTTTACGCCTACTGCTTTCCCCACCGAAACCCCAACCCCCACCCCCGAGCCGACGGCATCGCCTGAACCTACCCTTGACCCCAATGCCTGGCAGGAATTTGGCAATGTGGTGGTTCAAAACAAGAACCTCGCGCCATATGATAAGCAACTAATTATTAATCCCGAACTTGAAGCCCAGACTGCAGAAACTATTTTTACGATTTGTAATCAGTATTCATATATTGTGGCTATGGCTTCGGAATTTAATAAAACAAGAAGCGACTCGGCACTGCCTCAATCAAAATATAAATCATTTGATAACTTTATGAAACAAGTAATTCAGCCTGCAATTGATGGAGGAAAAACAATTCAAGGTTGGCACCTAGTGGGGCATGAAACATATTCAAACAAACAACCATATGAGGGAATGGTCGAACCTTTACCTGATTTTGACCCATCAGTTTGCAGTATAAAAATTGGAGGCAACGACAAGATATATGCCAATAGTCCAATAATTAGTGTTGGTTCTTTTCAAATCGGAATGAATGTTATCAACAAAGACGGTAAGCCAATTAGAGAACTAATTGTAAATACTAGTAAAACATTAAGAAATGGTTACGGTTTTTATTTTACAAATTCAAAAATGTCAGATAAAGAGCTGGCAACATCATTCTCTCAAATGCTTTACACAGCCGAACAAGAAATGAATAATCTAGTAGTTGCAATCCCAACAAGTTCTTCAACTAGAAACGAATTTCTTTATGCAGAGTCAAAAAATGATAAGATCGGGTTCTCATTTGCATTACCAGGAACCGCTGGTGTTGATCTTGTCTCCCAATGGATGAGCGAAGCGCCAAATTATTTTATCCCTCCTACTCCTTGACTTTTATACTCACTTTTTGACATGATGTATGTATGAAGAAAGCGCTTCTGGTTGTATTTATTTTATGCACGGTGGCAATAGGCACGGTTCTATTTATTTCAAGTAAATATATTGAAAAATCAGGCAGTATTATCTGGGTGAGTGATCCAAAGGCAAAAGGCGAGTGGGTAAAAAACGATACTGCAAAAGAGTGGTGGGCAAAAATTTCAGATGAAAACACCAAAACCGTAATTGTTTATTTATCGCCCTATACTGAATATTCATCCACAAGGCTTCAAAAAGATGACAAACCTCTTGTCTATGCCAATTGGGGCAAGTGGGGTATCTGGCAGGTACTACGGATTTCAATCGTCTGGGATGAGTGGGGAAAAATTGATGAAAGTAAAAATAGCCACCTGGTATCGTTTGTATCACAGCAACTACTGAGCGTCTCATAATTTACTAAAGTTTTCAGATATGCTACAACTATAGCATGTCAAAGGATAAACCACAAACAACCAACTGGAAAGAGCGGCGTCGTTTTCATGCGTTGAAACTCAAGCGTAAAAAGTGGAAACAAAAAGATATTGCCACCGCATTGGATGTGAGCGAAGGTGCGGTTAGCCAATGGCTCAAAACAGCAACAGCAGAAGGAGAGAAAAGTTTACAGGCTCGCCTTCATACAGGACGAACTCCTGAACTGACCTTTGCGCAAAAACAACTCATCCCCGATTTCCTGTCACATGGAGCAGAGGCGTATGGGTTTCGAGGAGAAGTATGGACTTGTTCACGTATCCGCAAAGTTATTGAATGGGAATTCAGTGTGTCATATCACAAATCTCATGTGGCTCGTTTGATGAAGGATTTGAAATGGACACCGCAAATGCCCGTCGAACGCGCTATCCAACGGAATGAACTTGCCATTGCTCAATGGCGAAGCGAGGTCTGGGTAGAGATGAAAAAAAAGCGCGTTTGGAGCGCAGAATCCTTGTTTTTGTGGACGAATCGGGCTTTTACCTTTTACCCGCAACCATCAGAACATATGCACCGATTGGTCAAACACCCGTGGTACGTGTTTTTCAAACAAACGATCATTTATCCGTCATGAGCGGAATTACTCCGCAAGGTTGGTTGTTTACGATGACACGCGATGAAGCATTGGATGGTTTCAATAGTGTGCATTTTCTAAAACATCTTCTATGGCACATGGAGAGTAAATTACTGGTCATTTGGGATGGCTCAACGATCCATCGCAATCAATGCATCAAAGAATTTTTGTCAAATAGCGCAGCCAAACAAATTCATCTTGAACGGTTGCCTGCTTACGCACCAGACTTGAACCCAGATAAAGGCGTTTGGAATCATCTCAAATATGTAGAACTCAAAAATGTGCGCTGCGCAGACTTGAGTAATTTACGTCAAAAACTTCATTTGGCGATTCGACGCTTACGAGGCAAACCACATTTGATTCAATCCTTTTTTGCGCTTGCAGGTTTGAGTATTAAAAAGGCTAGGTATTTATGAGACGCTCTGTAGCGCGCCCGCGCGCGCCAGCCATTTACACTCTGCTATAATTTTCGCCATGATCTTGGTCACCGGCGCGACGGGATTCATCGGTCGCGCGCTTGTGCGTCACCTCTCAGAAACGGGACAGGAAGTCCGCGTGTTGTTGCGCCCCTCGCCGAAATCGCCGCAACTTCCCAAGGGCGTGCCGGTCGAGGTCTCGGTAGTCAGCCTCAATGACGAACGAGGCGTGCGCGCGGCGCTGCGCGGCGTCCAGCAGGTATTCCATCTTGCCAGCGCGTCGGGGCAGGGGCGTCACGGTAATTTGTTTAACACCGATATAGAGGGGACGCGTATTCTTGCCCACGCCGCGCAGGATGCGGGAGTTCAACGCCTGATCTTTCTCAGCCACGTAGGCGCCAACCGTATGTCGGCGTTCCCGGTTCACAAAGCGAAGGGCATCGCCGAGGAGCACATCCGCAAAAGCGGCGTGCCGCATACCATCATCCGTTCGACGATCGTCTTCGGCCCCGAGGATCGCTTCACCAACAGCATCGCGACAGCCCTTCGATATGTTCCGTTCCTCTTCCCGATCCCCGGCGATGGGAAAGTTCTGCTCCAGCCGCTTTGGGTGGAGGACCTGGTCACCGCGTTGCTATGGGCGCTTCAGAACCCCGAGATGGCGAACGAAACGTATGAGATCGGTGGCGGCGAATATTTCACCTTTCGGCAGATCGTCGAAACGATCATGACAATTTCGAACACAAGGCGCGCCTTCCTACCGCTATCCAGCCCGTTCATGCGAGGGCTGTTCATCACACTCGACTCGATGATCCCCAGCGCGAACATTTCCACCTATTTGCTCGATTACATCGCCGTCAACCGCACCTGCCCGGTGGAAAACCTCGCGCGCAACTTCGGCTTGATGCCAGCCCGCTTCGGCTACCGGCTCGATTACCTGATGCGAAAACCGCTCCTGCAACGCCTGCAAGAAACGCTCCGTATTTCGCGTTGATCGATCGTAGCCGCGAATTACATGAATTGACGCAAATTTTTCTTACCGGGTTTTAGCCTGTGTGGTTAAAATTTTTCCATATGCCCGCGCCCATCATCAAAATCCTTGAAACCCCCGAAGAAATGACTGCCGTTGAAGAACTGCAACGCCAGGTGTGGCACGGCAGTGAAACCGACGTTGTCCCCGCGCATGTATTCATCGCCGCAATTCACAACGGAGGCATCGTGGCAGGCGCGTATCTCGATGACCGGCTCATCGGCTTTGTCTTCGGCTTCCCCGGCATCGAGAAAACGCCGGACGGCCCGCGCGCCAAACACTGTTCGCACATGCTGGGTATCCATCCCGATCACCGCGACGGCGGCATCGGCTTCGCGCTCAAACGCGCCCAATGGCAGATCGTCCGCCACCAGGGGCTGGACCATATCACGTGGACGTACGACCCGCTCCTCAGCCGCAACGCCCACCTCAACATCGCCAAACTCGGCGCGGTCTGCAACACCTATCGCCGCGCGGAATACGGCGACATGCGCGACGGGCTGAACGCGGGACTGCCCTCCGATCGTTTTCAAGCGGACTGGTGGGTCAACACCCGGCGCGTCGAGCGGAGGTTGGGCAAGCGCGCCCGCAAGCCGTTGATCCTTGACCATTTCTCGCGGGCAGATTTGCGCCCCCTCTACACGCCTCATGCCTCGACGGGAAACCTGCTTCGCCCACCCGAACATTTCTCGCCGCTTGAAGAGAAGCTCGCCCTCGCCGAGATCCCCTCCGATTTCAACGCGCTCAAAGAAAAAGATTTCGCCCTCGCCCGCGACTGGCGCTTCTTCACCCGCGAAGTTTTCGAGACCGCGTTTAACGCAGGCTACATCGTCACCGATTTTGTGCGTGACACCGAGAGGAGTTTCTACGTGCTCTCGAACGGCGAGACCACATTGCAATAAAAACATATACCTTATGCAGATGGGGGCAGTTGTACTGCCGTCGTCATAGCGCGCCTTCAATGAAACAGCCTCAACTGCATAACGACTAAAACAGTAACCATTAAGAGGGGGAATGCGTCATAACTGCATGAGCAACGCGCGGAAGGATATCCCAAATTGGTGGGCGGTGGAAGCGATGATCGCCTCCTACAATCACGTGTACCAGGTGGTATACGGCACGCGCTACGAAGAGACGGGTCCCATCGGGGTATCCATGTACAACGACGCGCCGATCGCCTCCTTCCACTATGAATTCCTCGCCCTAAGCGCGGATATTCACAAGGTGACCGATGCCGTCCGGGCATATCCGATCCCCGAGGGGAAAAAGCACATTGTAAATATTTTTCACACGACCCCCAGCGATCACAACCTGAAAGAACATTTTTCAATGCTGGGTCACGAGTTTGTGCGCACCGGTCCCATTGTGGGCTATGACCTGCCCATGCAGGTCAGCACCATCCCGCTCAACATCCACAAGGCAAAAACCATACAACAGACCGAATCCGCCAATAACAGCCTGACCGCCGAAGGCGAGCGCATTCATGTGCAAACCTTGCGCGATAAGCACATCCATAACTTTTTCATTAAGGAAGGCGGGCTGGCAGTGGGATGGGTGCAACTCGTGACGAAATATCGCGGCGTGGGCTACATCAACCAATTGTACGTAATGGAGGAATATCGCCAGCGCAGGTTCGCCACCACGCTTGCCCATGCCGCCCATTCGGAGGCGATCAAATTGGGCGTGAAGAAGATGGTCGCCATCCCCTCGGATATGTCGATGCATCTCTTCCGCCGCATGGGATATCGCCCGTTGTTGTTCTTCTCTGTGTTCCGCCCGAAGTCGTTTAGAAAGACCTGGCTGTACGATCAGCCGGGCTACTCCCAGCCGCTGACATGAACAACGATGCCGCGCGATCTGCGCGGCATCGTTGTGTGTTGGATGTTCTTCAATTGTGGGAGATGGTTTGAAAAATGGAATCCTGTGTGGGGTTACCTCCGAAAGGAAGGATTTTCATTGCCTCCCGCTTGCGCCGTCATACCGATGGGGTGATAGGTAGGCTCGTTATAGAGCGGTTGCGAGTAGTTCGCAGGGGCGGGTTTGGGCGCAGGGCGCGGAAAAGACGAATTGGAAGCCTGAGCAGGCTCACTGACGGGACGATAGGCCGGTCGGTTGTTGAAACTTTGGCGGGCAGAGGGGCTGTCATCCATTGAAAAGAGTCGTTCGCCGGCGATGGAGAAGGTGTTAATCAACAGGACGCGGATCATGAGCACCATCCCAGCCACGAGAGCCGGCACCACTTTAGTCATCGTCGCCTGCCCGAGTAGAACGCCTCCCTGGGCATTGTGCTGGAGAATGGCGATGGACACGCCCCACCAGGTCAGTGTGGCGTTGAATGCCGCGGCGAGCAACCAGGCGCCAAGCAAATACCAAACTTCGGCAGGCTCGTCGCGCCCTTTTTCGGGGGTGAAGATGCGGGCAATACCGGCAAAGTCGATACCGCAGAAGGCGAGCGCCAAAATAGTCGCCCATTTGAACGGACCAAATGCCAGGTCGCCGAGGATATCGCGCAGGGCAAACGCCGTGCTGGAGAAGTTGAAGATTTCAAACCCCAGTAGGGCGCTGAGGATGATCCCCCCAAAGATCAACCCGCGCTTGTGGGCGGCATTTTGAATGAGCGGAAGAAGCTTGACAGACAAAGAACGGTTCATAGGAATCTCCTGTGGGTGTAGCCACAACATGAAGGGGGGCGGTCAATGTCCACAGTTTAGAACACTTGTTCTAATTTGTCAAGGTTTGATTCCATTGAAATGATTCCCACCCGCCTCCATTGCGAAACTTCACATTGTCTTCGCGCGTTCCGCCATTTGCGTTCGCAGGTGACTTGTGTCTTTGTCGATCGTGAACAACGCGCCGAGGTAAAACAGAAAGCAGATCAGCCACGCGGTAACGCAAACGATCATGATGGAAAATGTTTTGTCGCCCGTGGCAATGATCAACGCGCCGGTGAGAGCGGGCGCGGTGACGGCTCCGCTGTTCTCGATGAAATATTCGATTGCTTGCGCGGTTGAGCGAACTTCGGGGACCGTCACATCGTAGACGGTGGCGACCACGTTCGGGGATGAGAGAGGCATGAAAGCGGCAGTCAGGCACATGAGGAGAAAGAAGCGGTTCGGTTGATCCAGCGGCGTGGTCATGGCAAAGTAGAGAAAAATTGCGCCGAGCAAAACTCCCACGCTGGAGACAAGAATGCGTCCCTTTTTCGTTCGTTGGAAAAAGAAATCACCGAGAAATCCGCCGACGACATATCCCGCCGCGAGGATCAAAATGACCGGCGCCATCGTGGCGATGATGCGGTTGGAATCGTAGCCGCGCTCGGTTTCAAGATATCCGAAGAAAAAGAAGATGATCACCTGTATCGGGATCACGCCGGCGAACCCTTGTAAAAAGATGAACCACATCGTGCGCTTTTGGAAGATCTGCCTCACCTCTGCCCACGAAAAATGGAAGGTCGCCATTTCCGGAACATTTTCGAATTCGGGTTCGGCTTTGCCGCGCGGCATATCCTTTACGCCAAAATAAATGAAGAGCGCGATCACAATTCCCAAGCCGCCTGTGATGTAAAACACCGAACGCCAGCCGCCGATCATCGGCGCGACCATTTGGCCGAGGATCAAACCCATCAAGAACCCAAGTGGTTGCGCAACTTGCAAAATGCCGTACACCTTGCTACGCAAGTTGGGACCGAAATAATCTGCAACGAGGGTGTAAATGCCGGGGTAGGATGAGTCGTCAATGCCTGTTGAAGCGCGCGTGATTAGAAATCCCGCGTATGTGCGGACGATTGCGTTCAACCACGTGGTCGCGCCCCAAATGAACGACGCCAGCGCGAGCAGTTTTGAGCGCGCATAATGGTCGTATAAATATCCCCACAGCGGATACAACACCGTCGCCACCGCCAGCGCGCCCGAGTTGACCAAGCCCCATTGGAAATCATTGATGCCGAACGTTTCGCTGATCTGCACTTGCAACGAGCCGATCATCAACTTGTCGGTCTGATGCAATAACATGAAAAAGAAAAAGATGGCGACGACGAACCAGCGGTAGTTGGGATTCTTTTGCGACATGTATGCTCCTCGGTGTGCGATGAAGGATGATGAAGTAAACAGGTACAACAAGTACACAGGTACACAAGTACACAAGTAACATGTATACGTGCTGTCTACATGACCACTTACCCTTCTTCCGAAATAATCTCCCGCGCGAGTTTTTGTAATTCGTCCGCGTCGTTCACTTTTGACGAATCAAAATATTGAGCGAGCAAATCAAGCGGACTCATACTGCTGACAACCTGTCCTTCAGGGATACGAACACGCGCCTCGATCTTTGGTTTCTTCACGAGATGAAATTCGAATGCGTCCGCCGCAAATTTTCGTAACGCGGATTCGTCAATCAGCGCGTCCCACTCTCTGGGATATTCCACAACCAATTTGATAATTGCATCAGACATGTCTTTCGGCAACTGGGATTTCAAAAATTCAGTCACGTTCTCGTTCGATCCTTCGCCTCCGCTCAGGACAGGCGTGAGGCTGGCTCGCCTTTCGATGAACCGACGCGTCCCTTCGATCTTTTTCCACTCCACCTTCGTGTTTCCGCGCTCCACTTCTGCGATGATGTAAAACTTGTCGTCCTTCGCCTCGCCGAAATCAATTCGTTCGATGGAGCCGGGATAAATGACGGGCGGATGATTCCCCTCGTTCACATCCTGCGGCTTGTGGATGTGACCCATCGCGACATAATCGAGACGCGGATCTTTCACCAGCGATGTGGGTAAAACCAAATCGCTTCCCAACATCACCATGCGTTCCGCGCCGAACGTCGCGCCTTCGACGGAGGCGTGAGCGGTGAGAATCAGAGGCAGGGACTTATCCGCTTCATTGATATATTCTTCAACGAGACTGGAGATTCGAGATTCGAGATTGGAAAAGATTTCAGTTGTATCCACCGCGCTCATTTCGAGATTTGCCATCATGGCCGAGCGTGTGATCCACGGCATAGCGATGATTTGAACAGGCACGTCCCATAAATCTTCTGGTTTCAAAAATTGCGGCTTATCTAACACTTTGATAAACGGCACTTGCAACGTGTCGAACTCTTGAATTGCGTGCGCGCGTCCGATGGCGGGAGACAGATCGTGGTTGCCGATCAAAAGCAACGTTGGGATTTTCGCTTGCGAGAGTCGCATGATGCGTTTGCCCCACTCGCGTTGAAACGTCGGCGCGGGGGAACGGTCTTTGTACGCGTCTCCCGCAAAGATGACCAGGTCCACCCGTTGAGAGATCGCCGCGTCCACGATGGTATCCAGCGACTTGAGAAAATCCAGCACGCGCAGGGGCAGTCCCGTTTCGGGGTCGTGGCGTCCGTAGTTTGCCATGTCTATGTGCGCGTCGGCGAAGTGGAGAAGTTTCATAGTTGGATAGTTGGGTAGTTAGGTAGTTGGGTAGTTTTTAGTTTCGGTTGCGAGGTTGTAGGCAAAAGTCAATTCATCCTGACTGATGTATTTGCGGTCAAGCGCAAGATAGAGTTCGGATTGTACTTCGCTTGCTGAACGACGCGACATTTTGAGGAAGCGAATAAATTCAGGATTTGTTGTAACTACTCAGCCTGGGAACATGTCGCTGCGAGGCGCTCTTGGTTTTGCCGAAGCAGTCCCCCAACGCCGGGAGATTGCTTCGTCGGGACCCCGAAAAATATCGGGGCAGGCGAGCAAGAGCCTCCTCGCAACGACATGCCTGAGTAGTTACGATTTGTTCCCGAGTCAAATCCTTCAGCGATATTGTGCATGATCGAACCAGCCGCATCTTGAATTTGACCGCACAAGCGAAAGTCTTTAGCGAATTTGGAATGTTCCGTCAGGTCATATACATAGTTCGCGAGTTGACGACCCTTTTGCCAGCTTTGCAAATCCTCAAATCGTCCAATCTTTGCCATGACACAATCCTCCTTGAATTTTGAAAAGGATAACCTCACGCCATCCAACTACCAAACTACAAAACTATCGAACTATCAAACTTCTATGGCTGAACCCCCAAATCCTGCAACGCCTGAATGGCGGGACCCCAATTCGGATGGAGCCTCAGCGTCTCGCGGTAATCGGCGATGGCGCCGGGGGTGTCGCCGATCATGTATTTTGCCTGCGCGCGCCAGTAGATACTTTCTTCCAATGTCGGCTTGGAAATGGTTTCAATGAGAGTCACATTTGCCAGATCAATCACATCTTGATAACGGCCGGTATAGAAATACGCTTTGTACGGTCCCGTTTGATACCACATCATGCGGTACGGACGCTGTTTGTCGTCCTTGCCCAGATCGTTGTAAATTGCAAACGCCTGATCGAAAGCCGCCGCCGCGTCGGCATACTCGAACAACGCCACGTGACTTGTCCCTTTGGCGAACCACGCGAAGTATTGATCAATGCCTTCGGATTCGACAATGCGATCTTCGGCAATTTCTCGAGCGCGGTTCGACGCCCACGCATCATCGGCGTACGGACCCAAAACTTGCAACAACTCGGCTTCACGTTCGGGAGCGTATACGACAATAAAGATATTGTCGAATGATAACCACGCCTCGCTGGATGTGAAATCTTCATACGTGATTCGAAAGTTGGGACCGTCGTTCCACGTGTCTTGAACAGTCAACTCGCCTTTGGCATCGTCATAGCCTGTGACGAATTGATAATGTCCGAGCCACGCAACCTTGCCTTGGTAATCTTTTTCGTAGTAGCCTTTTTCGGCAATGAACGGAAAGCCTGCCGCGAGCAATCGCTTCGCTACATCAATGTCGCCGCCGAGACGCGATAACGCGCGGTATTCTGTTTCTTCGTTGACGAAATCCACCAATTCATACGGCATCACGTTGACGTCGCTGCGTCCTTTTTGGATAAAATCCAGTTTGGGATCCTGAATCCCCGGCTTGATGACGCGGGCGATATCGTCGCGGTTGCCGCCCCAGCCGACGAAGTCCAACGCCATCGTGAGGTTGGCGGGACCGCAATAATTCCAGCGGTTGCGTTGGTCCACGTATTTGAACCCGGTCAACGCAACTGAAGCAGGCAGAGGCGTGGAAGTGACCGTCGGCGTCAGCGTTGGACCCGGCTTGGGAGTTGAAGTCGCTTCAAGCGTTTGAGTCGCGACGCGGGTTTGCATCATCTGTGTGACGGCAATGTCCACCGGCGATTGCTGTTGCGGCTGGAAGGTGGCTTCATCGGGCGGGTTGATGAGATATTTGACGCTGGAGATCCAACCGTCTATGCGCGGCATGGCGCGCGAATATACAGGCGGGAGGAAAAAGATAACGATGCCGATCACGAACAGGATCGGCGCGATCCACTTGCGGTTAAAACTTTTTTGCATGGGGATGATTATATAACAAAAGGATGGCAAGTTATATTTGGCTCTCTGGGAATTGCCGTGATTGTTACGCCAGCAGTTGCACTGCTGGCGGGCGGCAGTGCAACTATCGCTTGGAAGATTCATTTCCCGAAGATAAGATTGCTTTGTATGTTCCGCAGGAGGGGGAGAGGGTGTGCCTGTAAACGTTGTTAATTTAACATCAAATTAACAACATCGAGAATTTTCTTGCCAGTTTCACTTTCTGAAAACTCGTAATCATGGTTAATAAGTAACTCAAGTCCACTTGCAAGTTGCCTAACTCTTTTAGCCCTGAAGTTCCTGCGTCCAGCAAGGTTCAAAATTTCATTGACTCTTTTCGATACATCTGGAAGTAATTCGTGAGGCGGTGCAAAATTATCCAAATCCTCCAACAATTTCAAAAGGGTTTTTTTAATGACTGCTTCGTTTGGACCTTTTTCATAATTACAGCAATCTCACTTCTCCAACACCACCAGCAACCGCGTTGCAAACAAGAACGGAAACAGGTCGAGAATCTTCTCCAGTGATTTTACAACCGAATACATCCCCGTCGGGTAGAGTTGCGGACCCGAGTACCCGCCCGAGGCGGCGTATGCCAGCGCGGAGAGGCGGATGGTCTTGATACTTTTCCATGCCGTGAGTTGGGGGCGATAGCGATCTCCCACGAAGATGCGCGTTGAGTTTCCTTGCGCGGCGTAGTAATCCAAATTATCGGGCGACCAGTCCACGGGGGCGAGCCATTCGATTTTCTTCGTGATGGCAATTGGCTCGGCATGAAACACTCCATACACGAGCAATCCCAACAGGCTCATGCACGGTTCGAGCAGGATGACCCGTCCGCCCCTGCGGAGGACGCGGTGAAATTCGTCGAGCGCGTTGCCAGGATATTTCAGATGATGGAACACATCGGTGGAGATCAGGTCTGAAATTGATTCGTCTTCAAACGATAGTTTGTAGGCGTTCTCGATCTGGTCAATCCACGGGAAGGGGAATAACTCTGTCGTGATGCAATTCGGAATCACATCGCGGATGTGTCCCATGCCTGAGCCAAGTTCGACGATTTTTGAATCGGGCAATCCGCTCAATTGCGCCGCCGCGATTCGATATAAATCTTGATATGCGGTTCGCAGGATCGGCTTGCGATTCCACAGCTCGTGATTTTTGTTGATGAGGTCTTGGTGTAAATTGATTCCCATATTCTCTCAGGCATGTCACCCTCCCGAAGGACATCGGGACGATGTGAGCGATAGCGAAGGGTCTCTAACGTCGTCGTAGAGATGCTTCGCTCCGCTCAGCATGACATGGTTTGGTACTAAACAAATTTTATCCGCCGCGCGGCGAAGGCGACCATGCGGAATAACAGCAAGCCGTGTTTCCAGCGTGAAATGTTCGTGGAGCCGTACGTCCGCTCGCGGTAACGGATGGGGAGGTCTACGATTTTGAGATTCAATTTTGCCGCGCCGAAGATCAAATCATAATCGCCGAACGGATCGAAGTCGCCGAAGTACGAGCGGTTCGCCGCGATGCGTTCGTAATCGTCTTTCCATAACACTTTTGTTCCGCACAATGTATCTTTGATGGGTTGCCCCAACAACCACGAAAACGCGAGACTAAAAAATTTATTGCCGAAAAAATTCAATGTTTGCATCGCTTCTTTTTCCATCGGGTACACCAGCCGCACACCGTTGATAAATTCGCCCTTGCCCGAAACGAGCGCTTCGTAAAAACGCGGCAGGTCTTCGGGCGGCACGGTCAAGTCCGCGTCGAGGATCATCAGCACATCGCCAGTGGCTTTGGCGTAGCCGAGTCGCACCGCGTCCGCTTTGCCAATGCCCGACTGTTGGAGAATCAGGCTGGGGGTCGAAGGATGCGCTTTCACTTCCCGTTGAATCGCCGCGTACGTGTCATCTTTGGAATGTCCCTCGACGAAGACGAGTTCGGTCCCGCGTCCCATTTGCGGAGTCCGCTCGAAAATGGATTTGATGTTGCCCGATTCATTCCGCGCGGGGACGATGATCGAAACGCTCGGCTCTTTCGCGCGCTGAGGGCTGGGCCGCGCCACCACGAAGTTCGACAACGCGAGATGATGCAGGGGCCACAACCGCACGAGAAATTTATTCGCCAGCCCGCCCAACGGAAGCGGAAAAAGAATCTCCTGCGTGATTTGAATCGATTCGAAGCCTGCAAGTTGTAACAGGTTATTGATGTCTTCGCGCGTCAACCAATTTTGATACAGGTTGCGCGTGGCAAGGTTGAGACTCTGCGCGATGCCTAGTGGCAGTTGCCAAAGCCTGCTATAAAAATTGATGAGGATGCGCGTGCGCGGCGCGCAAAGTTTTTTGATCTCGTGAAAGACGCGTTGCACATCCCACACGTCGTTGACAAGGTCGGAGAGGATGATGATGTCGAACGTCTCGTTGAGC
>Ga0209063_1000918_pt1 | contig 16603 bp, 14 predicted proteins | sample KloWWTmeKNB19Kit_FD_187177 | JGI IMG/M metagenome (GOLD analysis project Ga0209063, IMG submission 187177) | Active sludge microbial communities from Klosterneuburg, Austria, studying microevolution and ecology of nitrifiers - Klosterneuburg... | ecosystem: Engineered > WWTP > Aerobic digester >...
AACTGATCAGAATCCGGTTCATAATCCTGCAGTGAATACAACTTACACTGTTACTGCAACCAGCAGTGCTACAGGCTGTACTGCAACAAACAGTGTTTCAGTACCAGTTTCTGACCCGCTTACTATTTCAAGTTTCGCCCCTGCGAGCGGAGTTCCGGGAACTGTTGTAACAATTACCGGAACAGGATTTACCGGTGCAACTACTGTTTCTTTTGCAGGAACAAATGCATCTAGTTTCAATGTTGTTAGTCCGACAGTGATCGAAGCTGTTGTTCCAAACATCAGCCCGTCCAGTGGTGTTGTATGTGTTACAAATGACAAAGGATGTGTACTGTGCACAACTACAAATTTCTCGATCACGACCGGTATTACTCTAAATGTAAAATTATACATTGAAGGCTTCTATTTATCAGCCGGAATGATGAGAGCTGTTGTTAACCCTGTTGGTTTACCAACATTGTGCGATACAATCGTTTTGAAATTACATGAATCGACATCGCCATATGCTGTCTTACAAAGTTTCACAAGCACGATCAATACCAATGGTGAGGGTAGTTTTATATTCCCTTCAGAGTTATTGAATGGTAGTTATTATATCAGTGTTCATCACAGAAATGCATTAGAGACATGGAGCGCTTCTCCAATCACTATCTCAGGTGCAGTAAGCACATACATTTTCAGTGATGCAATTTCAAAAGCAATGGGAGATAACATGAATGATATGGGCGATGGACGATTCGCACTTTTCTCCGGTGATGTGAACCAAGACGGAAGCATTGAAGTCGTTGATATGGGCAACATACAAAGTGAATCGCAAGTAAATTCCAATGGATATATTCCGGAAGATCTTAATGGTGACGGCATAGTTGAATCTTCAGATTACAGTCTCCTGGAAAACAATATGAATGTACTTCGAGTTCATCCGTAAGTTACAATTCACCTCAAAAAGCATTATCTTTTGCATAAGAATACTTAACAGACCGAACAACTGTCCTGTCTGCTAAGTATTCTTATCTTTGTACAGAATAAAAATAAGAATGGAAGATTTAGGATTTGAAGCATTTAATTTCAGTGATGATTTATTAGATGGTCTTTATACAATGGGCTACGACAAGCCTACACCAATACAAAACAGTGTAATACCCGAAATTTTAGCAAAACGCGATGTTTTAGCTTGTGCGCAAACGGGTACCGGAAAAACAGCAGCATACTTACTTCCTACTTTACAACAGATCTCAGACAGTAAAACTCCTCATACGGCTGCGCTCATTTTAGCACCCACACGTGAACTTGCTGTCCAGATCGATCAGGCGTTTCAGGGATTTGCCTACTTCACTCATGCAAATTCAATTGCCGTTTACGGTGGAAATGACGGATTCTCCTTTGATCGTGAAAAGAAAGCGTTGATGGAAGGTACTTCCGTTATCATAGCGACACCCGGTCGGTTACTCAGTCATTTAAAACTTGGTTATGTAAAAATGGATCAGCTGGAAACATTGATACTTGATGAAGCAGATAAAATGCTTGACATGGGTTTCTATGAAGACATCATGACCATCAACAAATTTCTTCCGGAGAAAAAACAGATCTTGCTTTTCAGTGCAACGATGCCTGTGAAGATTCGTCCGTTAGCAAAAAAGCTGATGAATAATCCGGTTGAAATAAATATTGCAATAAGTAAGCCTGCAGCAGGTGTCGATCAAAAAGCATATATCGTTTATGATGACCAGAAAAATAATCTGATCATTGAACTTTTATCGCATCGTAAGATCAGCACTGCATTGATCTTTGCTTCAACTAAAATTGCTGTAAAGACGTTGGAAAAAGAATTGCAAAGAAGAAATGTTCCTGCAGCAGCAATTCACAGTGACCTCACACAAGAAATGCGTGAAACTGTTTTGTTGAACTTCAAAAATAAAAAAACGCCGGTGCTTATTGCAACTGATATTCTTTCGCGAGGAATAGACATTGAAAATATCGGACTTGTTATCAATTATGATGTGCCCGGCGATGCGGAAGATTACGTTCACCGTGTTGGTCGTACTGCACGTGCTGAAACTACCGGTGAAGCCATTACATTTGTAAGTCCGAAAGATCAGTCGCGATTTGTTCAGATCGAAGAATTTATCGAAAGCCAGATCCCGAAGATCACATTGCCGGATTCGCTTGGCAAAGGTCCGGTTTGGAATCCTATCGAACATAAAAAAAGTAATTTTAGCGGTAAGAAGAGAAATTTTTCGAAAAATAAAAGACCGAATTCCAGTCCTAAAAAATAATTTGTAATCCTCCAATGCTAACCAATAACGATATCTTTAAAAAATTACGCGTCGCACTTGAACTACGTGACGATGACATTGTTAAAATTCTAAAGTTAGTTGAATACGATATCAGCAAAACAGAACTCAGTGCTATTTTTCGAAATGAGGACCATCCGAATTACAAAGTTTGTGGTGATCAGCTGTTACGAAATTTTTTAAATGGTTTGGTCATCTATAAGCGTGGGCCGAGGCCGGAAAATAAACACTAAGAACACAAATTTTTTAGCCACGAATTCACGAATGAATTATTTTTTATTCGTGAATTCGTGGCTAAAATTTTCGCGACCTTAATGCTAATCACTATAAGAACAAAAAATAATTTAGCCACGAATTCACGAATGAATTATTTTTTATTCGTGAATTCGTGGCTAAAATTTTAGTGGACTTAGTGTTAAATATCATTCACCTAAAATGAACAAAAAACGAAGCTCGTCTTCTCCATTTTCATTGCTCTACTTCTCTCCTCATGAATTAATGCTCAGGCTTTGTTTGAGAAATACTTGAGCACATCAACAGATCAAAATAAAAGTGAAACTTTTTCTATTTATTAAAAACTGATAGTACAGGTTCATTCATGGAAAATAATTCTGAAATCAACTACCTATCTTCAAAAATCTATCCTAACCCTTATAACAAATTTCTAACAATCGAATTTCCATAGAAAAGAAGATCAACCTAGATAATAATTTCCGACTTGACAGGAAATGCGATCGACGAATTTATTTTTTCAGAATCAGAATTAAAAATTGACATCGGATCTTTTGCAGAAGGATTGAATTTTTTATAGATCATTTCTGAAACAGAGCTTTTTAAAACAAAACAATTTCTTGTAATTCATAGACGAAATTTTAAACAGTATTCTGGTCATCCTCATTATTACCCTTCAGCGTTTCCTTTTTCGGTTTTCTCTTGAAATATTTTTTTGATGCGGCTGCAACTCCTGCGATCGCTAAGGCAATAATTTTCCAACCTTTTGCAAGCAAGATCCCTAGCTTCGCAAGTAGTCCCGTTTTCGCTAAAACTCCTCCGGCAATTAGACTTGCAATACCATACTCCGCAATTTTATCAGTGTCTACATTGAAATCATTGTAACGATTTCCTGCATTAAAATTTGTGCTCGCCATGATGGCATTGATCTTAGATTTTATTTCAGGCAACTGCTCCATGCTTGCAACGACATTTAGTACTAACACTCCTTTTCTTCCAAGCATTCGGACATTATAATTAAGCGAATGCACATTCTCCGGTCCAAATGTAAGATCCTTTGCCCAATGTAGTTTATGTTGTTCCTTATCATAAAATGGTGTTTGTGCCCAACCAACTAAGTGCATGGCATCATAACCATTTTTCAGCCGCTCTGCATTTGCATTCTCTATGTCCTCTTTCATTGTTGCAAGCAATTCATCATACTTGATGTCATTTGCATCATCGTCATTCACATGACCATCCTCATCGTATGTGAAAACTACTACCCACAGATCTTCACTATTGGCTTCAATATCACTTGGCACAATGGCACCGAGAATTGAATTGTCTTCGGGATTATTCCACATCACATGAAGTAATTTAATCGCATCTGCTGATTCCAGATATGAAAATCCGTTTTCCGCTTTTACTGTTGCCAGGTTATCTCCAATTACAAATAACCCCTGCTTATACTTTAATGTAGAAGCAACACTATCGTATATCATTAGCTGTTGATTCATTTCTTCTTGAATTGAATCAGAAGAAATTGAATCTTGCTCAGGTTCTGCTTTTAGGAATGTGGGCGAAAAAAGAAAACCTAAAAGTAAAATACTTGAAACGATTTTTTTAAAATTGAACATAAGTGCGGTTAAGAATTAGTTAAATAATTTGAGCCGAATAATTTGTATAATTATGTAATAATAGAATTAATTATTCAGAAAACAAACACTATAAAAATTCCATTTCTTTCAAATAATCAAATTGCAGATCTTCGTGTAACTTCGAAATAGCAGTTGCAATTTTTTTCTGTTGATTGGCGTACATGTTGATCAAAACCTGACTATCATAATAAGGAATATCTGAAGCCTTTAGTGTTTTGCAAAAATGAATCAACAAGATCGCTTCTGTTTCTTTGTTTCCGGAAAAGCGACAATTCTTATTGATCATACGCAAGATCTTTCGCAAACTTTTTTTTGCCAGATATAAATTACTGCGATTCATGTCCTGAAATTGTTGTTCTGTCTCAGCCTTAATCTTCTCACGAAATCCATCCTCGTCGTCTGATTCATTCAAAAGATAATCCAGCAACTCTTTATTCTCCTTCTTATGTTTCGCGATCCGCACACAGATCTCCGCAATCTTCTTTGGGGGAAGTTTTTGGAGTTGTTTGTTGAGGTCGGAGATTGTTGAGGTCATGAGAAATGAATGTGAGCTTCAAAATGGTTTAAGGGATTTAAACCAAATTTTACCGTTCAACAATAACCGAAACCATAGCCACATCCCCGTTCATTGGTGGAGCGATCTTGGTGAGTTCGAGACTGAGTTGTTCAATGCCTTTTATTTCTTTCTTCAATGCATCGGCCATTCTTGCGGCAACGTGTTCAATCAATTTTGAACGGATCTTCATTTCACGAATGATGATATTGTAAACATCACAATAGTCGACAGTTTGTTTTAAATTATCAGTTTTCTCTGCACCTGAAAAATCTGTTTCCAGTTCAACGTTTACATCGTAGTACCCGCCGATTTTTTCTTCTTCAGGTAAACATCCGTGATAACCATACATCCGGATCGGACCAACTTTAATTATTCCCATTATCTGAATTCTTAGTAGTAAAAATTATTTCTTTCCAGCTTCTTTCGCCCATGAATCTTTCAACCCAACTGTTCTGTTAAATACAGGATTGTCAGCTGTTGAATCCGGATCCATGCAGAAATACCCTTTGCGGACGAATTGAAATTTGTCACCAGCTTTAGCCTTTTTCAATTCAGGTTCTGCATAAGCGTTTGATATAACTTCAAGACTATTCGGATTGATATGATCTTTGAAATCTCCTTCAGCATTTGACGGGTCTTCCGGAATAAATAATCTGTCATACATTCTCAATTCACAATTGATGGCCTGCGCTGCACTTACCCAATGGATCACACCTTTTACGCTGATCCCACTTGTATCATGTCCGCTTTTACTTTCAGGGAAATAGTTGCAATGAATTTCTGTTACATTTCCTGCTTCATCTTTTTTGAATGAAACACATTCTAGAATGTATGCATGCTTCAGACGAACTTTCAATCCGGGTCCAAGACGGAAATATTTTTTCGTCGGCTCTTCCATGAAATCGTCACGTTCGATCCATAATTCTTTCGAGAATGGTATTTCACGTGTCCCTCCTTTATCTTCAGCTTCAGGATTGTTTTCGCCCGGCAACAATTCAACTTGTCCTTCCGGATAATTATCAATTATCAGTTTGATCGGATCTGTAACGACCATCACACGATTAGCACTTTTATTCAGGTCTTCACGAATAAAATATTCAAGAAGTCCTACGTCTATCATATTCTCTCTTCTTGCAACACCAATACGATCACAGAATTCACGAATACTTTCAGGTGTATATCCTCTGCGACGGTAGCCACTCAATGTCGGCATTCTAGGATCATCCCACCCACTTACGTGTTTCTCATTTACGAGTTGTAAAAGTTTACGCTTGCTCATCACCGTATATGTGAGATTCAATCGAGCCATTTCATACTGATGACTTGGAAAAATATTTAGTTTCTCAATGAACCAATCATAAACAGGACGATGAACTTCAAATTCAAGTGTACAAATTGAATGCGTGATGTTTTCAATTGAATCGCTTTGTCCGTGTGCATAATCGTACATCGGATAAATACACCATTTTTTTCCGGTTCGATGATGTGGCACATGACGAATGCGATACATCAATGGATCACGAAAATGCATATTGGGTGAAGCCATGTCGATCTTCGCTCGCAATGTCTTATCGCCGTCTTTGAATTCACCGGCACGCATTCGCGCAAAGAGATCAAGATTCTCTTCGACAGAACGATCACGATATGGACTGTTCTTTCCCGGTTCAGTTGGCGTACCTTTCATAGCGGCGATTTCCTCCGCAGTTGAATCATCGACATACGCCAAACCTTTTTTGATCAGTTCGCAGGCATATTCATAAAGTTGTTCGAAATAATCGGACGCATAGAATTCATTGGCCCAGTTAAAACCTAGCCAGCGAATATCATTCTTGATGCTTTCAACATATTCAGTATCTTCTGTAACCGGATTTGTATCATCGAAACGAAGATTTGTTTTACCACCGAATTCCTGAGCCAAACCGAAATTGAGACAAATAGATTTTGAATGACCGATATGTAAATATCCATTCGGCTCCGGTGGGAAGCGAGTAAGAACTCTTCCACCATGTTTTCCATTTTTCACATCTTCCGCTACGATCTCTTCAAGAAAGTTCGGACCTTTTTCGATTGACATATTATACTATTCTATATTAAACTTAATGATAACTTGCTATAAGGTTCCTTCGGAACAGACCATTTATATTAATTTTTATTTTGAATGGTCTGATTTCGCAGCCATTGACTGCATTATTTTATTTACTCCTGTATTTAATCTTGTGATCACCTCTTCTTTGCCAAATAATTCCATCATGCCAAGTAGATCGACTCCCGTTCCTGAACCACTCATCAACACTCTTAACAATTGCAGAATTTCTCCAGGCTTCAGTTGATTTGCTGCTGCAGTTTCTTTATTCTTTGCATCGATGTCAGCTGTTGTGAACGAAGTCATCATTCCATATTCAGCAGAAAGTGCATTGAAGAAATTCTCAAAACCCGGCTTCCATTTTTTTGTAATTATATCCTGATCGTACTGAGTCGGAGCAATGAATAAATAACTTCCCTTTTCTGCAAACTCATTTTCGAACTGAACTCTGTCGAGTAACAGTGTTACAACTTTAGACAAATATTCATTCGTCAATCTTTTATCGCCTTCAGCAATCTTGTATGTTTCAACGATCATTGGCTTCAAAAGAGAAACTAATTTTTCAATTGGCTCATGACGTAAATATTCCTGATTGAACCATTTCGTTTTTTCAGGATCGAATTTTGCTCCACTCTTACTTACTCTTTCAAGTGAAAAATCGTGAATCAATTCCTCCATTGAAAATATTTCCTGATCACCACTCGGATGCCAGCCCAATAATGCCAGCATATTGTTGAATGCTGCAGGAATATAGTTCCTTTCTCTGTAGCCGGATGATAATTCACCGGTAACAGGATCTTTCCAATTCAAAGGAAATACAGGAAATCCTAATCGATCACCATCACGCTTGCTTAACTTCCCATTCCCATCCGGTTTAAGCAGCAATGGAAGATGAGAGAATTTCGGCATCACATTTTCCCAGCCTAAATAACGATACAATAAAACATGTAATGGCGCTGATGGCAACCATTCTTCACCGCGGATCACGTGCGTTATCTGCATCAGAAAGTCGTCAACTACATTCGCCAGATGATACGTTGGCATTCCATCACTCTTGAACAACACTTTGTCGTCAAGTTGTGAAGAATGTACACGAACTTCGCCACGAATAAGATCATGAACGACCACTTCTTCGTTTTCCGGAATCTGTAAACGAACCACAAATGAATCGCCCGCATGAATACGCTTTTCTACTTCATCAGCAGAAAGTGTCAATGAGTTAACTAATTGTTTTCTTGTCTTTGAATTATAGGAGAATGCCGATTTCTCCGCTTCCATTTGCTTTCTCAATGCATCAAGTTCAACTTCACTATCGAATGCATAGTAAGCAAAACCGTTATCAACCAGCTTCTCTGCATACTGACGATAAATTGCCATCCGCTCACTTTGTCGGTAAGAAGCATGCGGACCATCACCAAAACCTACACCTTCATTCGGAGTGATTCCACACCATTTCAATGATTCAATGATGTATTCTTCTGCTCCCGGAACATATCGGTTCTGGTCAGTGTCTTCGATCCTAAGAATGAAATCACCACCATGCTTTTTCGCAAAAAGATAATTATACAAAGCGGTTCTTACTCCACCGATGTGTAACGGTCCGGTTGGACTGGGAGCAAAACGTACGCGAACTTTTCTTTCCATTTTTTTGGGTTATTCAGGAGGCAAAGATAGGATTTTGAGGGAGAGATGGTGGTGGGACCTTAAAAAAGGGAAAGTATGAAAATCGTTTCATTCTAAAACAGAAAATCTCCATCAATTTACTAGGGGCTGACCCCCGCGGGGTCATGCGGTTACTAATTTCAAAATCGGATTTTATTATACCAACATTTGACCCCGCTGGGGTCATGTTGATTTTAATTGGCTGGTCGAATCTTTGTAAAGCAAAAAATTTGGTTTACGCTATTGGTAATCTAATTCTTCCAGGTCTTTTTTTATTTCGCCGTATGGCAAAATCTCCCAAACACACCCAACGGCAATTTTAATCCTGTCGTCGAATTCAAAAACAGCTCGCCTGTGTGAAGGTCTTTGAAATCCCTTAGCATGTTCTCTACAACCAATGATGAGAACCCTAAAGAGTACGTATTGAGAATTAAAAAACGCTCTTCTTCATCGAGCAATTCGAAAACCAAATGCATCATTTCATTGATCATCTCTTCCAGTTTCCATTTTTGGCCTTCAGTACCGTGACCATATGCTGGAGGATCGAGAATGATACCATTGTATTTCTTCCCGCGTTTCACTTCTTTTTTCACGAATGCCATAGCATCCTCCACAATCCAGCGGATGTCTTTGAGATTACTCAATTCCTGATTTTCATTTGCCCAACTCACCACTTGTTTGATCGAATCGAGATGTATGGTATCGGCACCGGCAGCTTTTGCAGCCAATGAAGCGCCACCGGTATATGCGAAAAGATTCAGCACTTTCGGTTGCGGAGTTTTCATGCTTTTAACAGACTGATAAATGTAATCCCAATTCACACTTTGCTCCGGGAAAATACCCACATGTTTGAAGGAAGTCAAGGCCAATCGGAACTTAATGCTGGGACCTCTTTCAATCGGATATTCGATATTCCAACGATCAGGTGCGTCCCGTTTTTTCTCCCAGTCACCAAAGGATGATGACCTTGGAACGAATTTCATATTGGCTCTTTTCTGCCACTCTTTTTCAGGAAGAATCGGATCCCAAAGCGCTTGTGGCTCGGGACGAATTGTAATGAATTTTCCGAAGCGTTCCAGCTTTTCGAAGTTACCGCAATCGATCAGTTCGTAATCAGGAAAATGACCTGGACTTAGAAGTTCCATGTTAAGAGGGGTTATAATGCAAATTGATTATTGAGAATTAAATTCAACTTGTGACAGTCAAATTCGAATTTCAATAATCAATTTAATATTATTAATATTCAATATGTAATTTACTAACTAAAGGTCATCATGGTTCGACAACACAGAACCTACGTTCCATTTCCCTTTTGGAAGGGGGTTGTCAGCGATTTCAGCATGACGATCCTGTAGTCCGACATGACTTTCTACTTGTGCCGCAAGAGGAGCGTGCCCGGTATTTTCTACAAATGATACACCTTTAGATGTAATTTCATAATGCCCTTTTTTGCGTGCTCCTGTATAGCGAATCAAACCGAATTTCTTTAATGTGGATACATAACGAGCGCCGGTTACGCCACCAATTCCAACGAGGTTGAAAAGTTCATTGGCTTTCAAAGAGGCAGTATTATAAAGATGGAAAAGCATCAACATTTGCTTTTTCAGATTCGGGCCATTTTGAGCAGTCTGTCCCGGGAAAGTTTTCCATCGGTCATACAATACATCCATATCGAAATCGACTAATGCCGAATTGATCAGTACTGATTGCTCCTGGGTGGCCGCAGGGTTGTTATTGACTGCAAAACGACTATCACTGCGAGTTCTCAAACGGTCGTTGATCTGCATCATATTGCCATTGATCAATTGCAATTCTTCGATACGGACATGCAGATCGTCGATGATCTTCTGCAGATCGTCCACACGTTTAAGCATTTTGCCATTACGGATCATCAGGTGGTTGTACTGATGGAATAACTCTTCGTTTTCGTTGGTTAATTCTTTTAGCAGCTTTGACTGATTTTCTACCTTCAATTGAAGTTTTTCGATTGTCATTTCCATGGAAGAGTTTTTTCTTTTGAATTTTGGGGCAATTTATCTTATTAATTGATGATAGAAAAAGAAAATGTGCTGAGTTAAAAACAATCGTTGTTGATATCCTCGTAAGCAATTGGTGAACAGATTCATATGAAAAACGAAATAATTGCCTTTCTGCGGTTTTTCTGCGTATTCTGCGCAAGTCTGCGGGAAATAATAACCTGAATTTATTTCCCGCAGACTTGCGCAGAATACGCAGAAAAACCGCAGAAAATAGTTTTTATATATGAGAACATAGTCACTTTTCATTCGTATTCCACTCTCAGCTTTTAACCAAAACCCCAAGAATATTAACCCTTTCGAGCCGTTTTAAATGTTAAATTTGCTGTTAGAGGGCCCTTTATATGAACGATAATTATCAAATACTCATTGACCGGTTGGATGCATTCATCCGGAAGTACTATAAAAACCAGTTGGTACGTGGAGGTATTTATGCCTTTACGCTGTCATTGGCATTTTACCTGTTGGTCGTAACGTTCGAGTATTTCGGACATTTCAATACCGGTGTACGAACGTTTATGTTCTATACATTTATTATCGGAATCGGATTTATTGTTAGCCGATTTGTCTTCATTCCATTAATGCATCTGTATCGTTTGGGGAAAATAATCTCCCACGAACAAGCTGCAGAGATCATCGGCAAACACTTTTCAAAGGTTCAGGATAAATTGTTGAATGTTCTTCAACTGAAAAAACAAGCTGACGAAAACACTTCTACTCATCCGGAACTACTGCTTGCCGGAATTAATCAGAAGATCGACGAATTAAAACCTGTTCCTTTTATTTCTGCAATCAATCTAAACGAGAATCGAAAGTATCTTCGTTTTGCTGTGATTCCATTGTTTGCTCTGATCGTAATTTTATTCGCTGCTCCTTCATTGGTTAAAGACAGCACGAAACGATTGATAGAACATCAAACATTCTTCGAAAAGCCTGCGCCTTTTACTTTTGAAGTTCTCAATAAATCATTGCGCGCACTTCAGCAGCAGGATTTTCAAATCGATATTCGTATCAACGGTAATGAAATTCCCGCCGAAGCATTTGTTGAAATTGACGGAAATCAATTCAGACTGGAAAAAGAAAATCTGACGACGTTCCATTATCTATTTAAAAATCTACAGCGAACACAATCATTCAAACTGTTTGCTGATGGTTTTTATTCAACAGAGTATACTATTGAAGCGCTTCCGAATCCCCTTCTGATGGGCTTTACGATCAATCTTGAGTATCCCGTTTATCTGAACAAACAAAACGAAGCTATTCAGAATACAGGTGATCTTGTTATTCCTGCCGGAACAAAAGTGAAATGGAATTTCAATACAAAGAATACGGAACAATTGAATCTTGTCTTTCATCCCGATAGCTATCGGGATTCAATAATTAAACTTACTCCAAATGGCGATGATCAGTTTTCGTATTCACATCGATTCACAAAAAATGATTCGTATGTTGTTACAACGAGCAATCATTTCATTCATAGTAAAGACTCAATCCATTATACAATATCAGTGGTTCCTGATATTTATCCATCGATAACTATTGAACAAAGTAAAGATTCATTATCGGGCAAAAGAACATTTTTCCGGGGAATGATCAAAGACGATTATGGATTTTCAAAACTGTCATTCAACTATCGTTTCCTGAAATCGAATGATAGCCTTCAATCGAATCAGGGCAAACAATTTACAGACATCATTCCTGTAAGCAAATCAGTTTCTACCGATCAGTTTTTCTACTCATGGGATCTTGAGTCAGTCAGTATTGTTGCCGGTGATGAAATAGAATATTATTTTGAGATCTCAGATAATGATGGCATTTCAGGTCCAAAGTCTACTCGCTCTCAGTCACAGATCTTCAAAGCGCCAACGCTGAAAGAAATTGCTGAGAATACGGAGAAGAATAATGAATCAATAAAAGATGATTTGAAAGAATCAATTGCCAAAGCAAAACAGATCCAGAAAGATCTGAATGATCTTGGTAAAAAGATGCTCGACAAGAAAGAACTTTCTTATGAAGATAAAAAGAAAGCTGAGGAATTATTGAATCGTCAAAAAGAGCTGGAGAAAAAGCTTGATGAGATCCGCAAGAACAATGAGAATAAAAATCGTCAGGAGGAAGAATATAAAAGGGTGAATGAAGACATTGCTCAAAAACAAGAGCAGTTGCAATCCATTCTTGACAAACTAAAATCGCCTGAACTACAAAAACTGCTTGAACAATTACAGCAGCTAATGCAAAATGTAAATAAAGACCAATTGCAGGAACAGTTAAGTCAAATGAAACTTGACAATAAAGACCTGCAAAAAGAACTGGAGCGTTCAATCGAATTATTCAAACAAATGGAATTCGAACAAAAGCTTCAGGACAATATTGATAAGTTGAATGAGCTTGCTAAGAAGCAGGATGAGTTGGCAAAAAATAACCAGGATTCGCAGGACTCTAAGGATAAAAAGGATTCTAAGGATGGCAAAGACCAAAAGGATGGGAAGGATAGTAAAGAGAGCAAAGATGCCAAAGAAAAAGATCTGAAAGATCAGCAGGATAAATTGAACAAAGACTTCGAAGATTTCCGTAAGGACATGGATGATCTTGCGAAAAAGAATGAAGAGTTAGAAGAGAAAAAAGATCTGGACAATACAGAAAAAGAAGAGCAGGACATCCAGAAAGACATGGAAGAAAGTTCTGAGCAATTAGAGCAGAAGAAAAGTGGCAAAGCTTCTAAGTCACAGAAGAATGCTTCGCAAAAAATGCAACAACTTGCACAGAAGATGAGCAAGATGAAAGAAGAAATGGAGCAGGAAGAAAACGAAGAAGACATGGATGCTATGCGAGCCTTGCTCGAAAATTTACTTCGCTTGTCATTCAATCAAGAGCAGTTGATGCAACAATTAAAAACAATAGACATCAACAATCCGCAGTATTTAAAACTCAGTCAACAACAACAAAAATTAAAAGACGATGCGAAGTCAATTGAAGATTCACTTTTCGCATTGAGTAAAAGAGTAGTTGAAATTGCACCGAAGGTGAATCAGGAGATAACAGCCATCAACCAGAACATGGAAGAGTCACTTGATAATCTGGAAGCACGTATGGTTCCACAAGCAAGAAGTCGCCAGCAGTTTGTGATGACTTCAGTGAACAATCTGACCCTGCTTTTAAGCGAAGCATTACAACAAATGCAACAACAGCAAGCACAATCGATGTCTCAATCGAGTTGTAAAAAGCCGGGCAAAAAGAAATCTTCTTCAATGGCAGAACTCCGCAAAATGCAGGAAGAGCTGAACAAGAATATGAAGAAGATGAAAGAAGGGATGAAACCCGGACAAACGCCAAAACCGGGCAAACAAGGCAAGGATGGACAGCAAATGAGTCAGGAGTTGGCGAAGATGGCCGCTCAACAGGAATTCATTAGAAATGAATTAAATAAGCTAAATCAAAGCGAAAATAAGGACGGCAAAAAGACACTGGGTAACCTGGAAGATATTGCCAATCAGATGGAGCAAACTGAAAAGGATATTGTAAACAGAATGATCAGTGAGCAGACCTTGAAACGTCAGCAGGAAATAACGACCCGACTCTTAGAAAGTGAAAAGGCGGAACGTGAGCGGGAACAGGATGAGCAGCGGAAATCCGAGGAAGCAAAAAATGCTTTTCATCGTAACCCTTCCGAATTTGAAGAGTATAAGAGAATGAAGCTAAAAGAGATGGAACTGCTAAAAACAGTGCCTCCTTCTTTGAATTCTTATTATAAGCAAAAAGTAAACGATTATTTCCAATCCATTGATAAATAATTCATTAATGCAACTTACAGGCGAAAGTCAGACACTTGAACTGCCGTCAATTCCCGAAAGCATTTCGGCGGTTGAACGCATGATCGATGATATCCGCAACAAATACAACGTGAGTGAAGATATGTTCGGAAACATGTTGGTTGCTATCACAGAAGCAGTCACGAATGCTATTTATCATGGCAACAATTCAGATCCTGCTAAAAAAGTCAGCATCAGCTGTACTCATTCTCCGGGATCAATTGTATTCACAATTGCCGATGAAGGAACAGGTTTTGATTATTATAATCTACCTGACCCAACAGCTCCGGAAAATCTGGAGAAAGAGTGTGGTCGCGGAATATTCTTAATGAAACATCTTACAGATCAATTAATTTTCTCCGAGGACGGTCGCGTTGTCGAGATGAATTTCAAGATATCTTAGTAAAATAGTTAGAGTTTGGTTAGACGAAAAGGAGCTGGGAGAGCTCCTTTTTTTGTGGCTTAAAAATTGGTTGTGTGTTTAGCTAACTGAAGTCCGATACGAGAGTATTGAAACTACATTTTTAAAATCGAGTGCAAAAGTTATTCTTTTTTTTTGGCGGAGGTGCTGGCTGAAGTCCGGTGCGAGAGTTATTCGGACAGTTTCATCAAACCAATCGCAAAAGTATTATAATTGCTTTTTTCAATTGAGACTTCAGCCAGCATTCAAGGCAACGTCGTTATTCGCATTGTAGTCCGATGCGAAAGTTATTCGGACAGTTTCACCAAACCAATTGCAAAAGTATTAAAATTGCTTTTTTCAATTGAGACTTCAGACAGCTTTCGAGGCTGCGTCGTTGATCGCTCGTGAGAATTTTGAAACTACATTTTTAAAATCAATTGCAAAAGTTATTCGATTTTTTTGGCGGAGGTGCTGGCTGAAGTCCGATGCATAAGTTATTCGGACAGTTTCACCAAACCAATTGCAAAAGTATTAAAATTGCTTTTTTCAATTGAGACTTCAGCCAGCATTCAAGGCAACGTCGTTATTCGCATTGTAGTCCGATGGATAAGTTATTCGGACAGTTTCATCAAACCAATCGCAAAAGTATTATAATTGCTTTTTTCAATTGAGACTTCAGCCAGCTTTCGAGGCTGCGTCGTTGATCGCTCGTGACAATTTACGGATTAATTTTATTGCGAGGGAGCTACCTTTCAAGACTTCAGCCAGCATTCAAGGCAACGTCGTTATTGGCTCGTGACATTGTAAGGATTAATTTTATTGCTAGGTCGCTACCTTTAATTCAATAAAATCACCTGCATATATTGGATGTATAAAAAAATGTTTGTCATTAAATTTGTCGGATGGGCGGTGGATATAAAATTGACAAACAGGACGGAATTTATTTTACAACTAGTACGGTAGTTGGATGGGTCGATCTTTTTATTCGGGACACATACAAAAAAATTCTTGCTGATAGTCTGAACTTTTGCATAAAGTACAAAGGACTCAATGTGCATGCATATGTATTTATGTCCAGTCACATTCATATGGTTGTAAGTGCAAACAATAATAACTTGAGCCAAATTATGTGTGATTTTAAAAAATTCACGAGTACAAGTTTAATTCGTGAAATTTTGACATTAAAAGAAAGTCGACGTGAATGGATGGTTCCAATTTTCAAAGAAGCGGGATTGCTTAATTCAAAAAATACCCATTTCCAAATTTGGCAAAACGGAAACCACCCAAAAGAAACTTTTTCACCTCAATTTACTGAGCAAAAGATAAGATACATCCACCAGAATCCTGTGAAAGAAGGCATCGTTCTGAAGGCTGAAGAATATCTTTATAGTAGTGCGAGAGACTACATAGGATTAAAAAGTCCCGTAAAGACAAAAAAACTTTTATTCGACAGTCTTGGCCGAATTTACTTTAACGAAGAATAATTTAACAAGATCATAGCAATGAAACCTAAGCATAAAATGAATATAAAGAGCCGAGAGACTAAACTCAGGCCCGGAAATAATCTTGAATATTTCTTTTATGCAACTAATTGGGACAGTGCTGAACATCTAATGCGAGAATTATTACTGCTAAATTATTCAGTCGAAATATCAGATGTATCGAACTCAGAAGTATCCTTTCTTATCAATGGCTGCACTTCAGATTATATTTCAGACGAAAACAAACTTGCCTGGTATAACAAAATGAACAGACTAGCGAAAAAACACAATTGCGTTTTCGATGGCTGGGGATCTCTCTTAAGTATGTAAGTCCACTTAAGCAACAACATTTATTAATTGTAACCTCCTGCCGCCGGGTGTAGTCTTCTTAATAACTCTCAGTAAAAT
>Ga0209063_1000919_pt1 | contig 16595 bp, 9 predicted proteins | sample KloWWTmeKNB19Kit_FD_187177 | JGI IMG/M metagenome (GOLD analysis project Ga0209063, IMG submission 187177) | Active sludge microbial communities from Klosterneuburg, Austria, studying microevolution and ecology of nitrifiers - Klosterneuburg... | ecosystem: Engineered > WWTP > Aerobic digester >...
GCCCACACTACCCCAGTCGCTCACCACAAATCCTTTGAATTTCCATTCCCCTTTCAAAATATCTCTTTGCAAATATTTATTACCAGTGGCCGGTATGCCATTGAGGTCATTGAATGAATTCATGAAGGTGGCTGCACCTGCTTCAGCCGCTGCTTTGAAGGGGGGCAGGTACACTTCATGCAATTGTCGCAAACTCATATCTACAGAATTATAATCTCTGCCACCAACTGCCGCACCATAGGCTGCAAAATGTTTAGCACAGGCCATAAGTCCATCTGTACTTCCAAACACCTTGCCCTGGAATCCTTTCACTCTCGCTGTAGCGATCAATGAGCCAAGATATGGATCTTCACCGGCACCTTCCATCACTCTTCCCCATCTTGGATCGCGGGCTATATCCACCATCGGGGCAAAAGTCCAGTGTACACCTACGGCTGCTGCTTCAGTGGCAGCAATCCTCGCAGATTGCTCCATTGCAGGTATATCCCAGCTTGCTGCTTCCCCCAGGGGGATGGGAAAAATAGTTCTGTATCCATGTATCACATCCTGCCCGAATAATAAAGGGATCTTTAATCTTGATTGCATAGCCAGTTGCTGCAACTCTTTTGTTCTTGCCACACCTGTTACGTTCAGCATAGAACCCACTTTACCGTCTTTTATCTGCGATAATAAATTATTGTCATTGGTTAAAGGACCTGTTGCTGCCCATGGTCCATTGTATTGGTTCATCTGTCCTGCTTTCTCTTCGAGTGTCATTAATTTTAAGACAGAATCCACCCTCTGGTCAATGGTTTTTTTTTGCGCTGTACATACAATAAAACTTACTAGTGCAATAAACAGAATGACTGATCTTTTAAAAACTGGATTATACATAACAGAGTTTTTATACCAAAATGAAGATTAAATATATTTAAGTTTCCAGCTAGTCATGAATAAGACTCACTTTGAAAGTATTATCATTGCCAACCCGCCTATATATAAGAGCAGCATGATATTCAGTAAGGATTTTGTTCCCTGTGGTGCTTTATCAAACTCCCTCCATACATAAATTCCCCATAGTGCTGCCACCACCGTTGCACCTTGTCCTAATCCATATGAAACCGCCGGGCCGGCTTTACCCGATGCTATTATACTCAAAGACATACCTACGCACCATATTACTCCACCTAAAATACCAATCAAATGATCCTTTGTTATGCCTTTAAAATAGTCAGTGAAAGATACCGGCGTACCAATGAAAGGACGTTTCATTTGCAGAGAATTAAAAAGAAAACTGCTGATCACAATACCAATCGCAAAAATTACCAGGGCAGTATAAGGAGTCAACTTCCCGGCATCCGGTACATTGAAATTGGTAACCATTGAACCGGCAACATACTTATAAAAAAGACCCATTAAACAGCCGCTTACGACTGATAATATCAACCCTTTTTTGGAAACACCGGTAGCAGAATTTGTTTGCAGCTTCTGGTAGGCCCTTGCATTTAATAATATAGCCAATGCAATTAAAGCTACACCGCCAAATATGAGCAAGGGGTTTCCTTGGGGATTTGAAATATAATTAACAACTACGCCCAATACCAATGCAATGCCAATACCAACCGGGAAAGCAACAGACATTCCTGCAATGGCAATAGCAGCCACCAATAAAATATTTGCTAAATTAAAAATAATGCCGCCTGCAAAAGCAGACAGGATATTGCTGGCACCTGCCTGCTTAATATCATCAAGGAAAGCCCTGCCCTCTGGGCCAATACTTCCCAATGTGAATGCCAGAAGCAATGTGGTGATCAATATACCAAAACCATAATCCCAATAAAAAAGTTCAAACCGCCAGGCTTTGGTGGTAAGTTTTGTCGTATTAGCCCAGGAACCCCAGCAAAGCATGGTGACAATACAAAGCATAATGGCCAATCCGTAATCTTCTACAATAAACATGGTTATAGTTTTAGATGATAAAATATTTTAAAGTCTATGCTATTTTTAATAGACAATTTCAAATTCAATTAATTGCTTTACCGACCGCCTGGGTACTTCCACTATTGCTACCTTTTTAGTTTCATCGTAGCTGAATTTATGGTTCTGCTGATTTATTTTTACTTGCACTGGTGCTTTATAGAAATGAACATACAGATTCCACTTTCTTGTCTTGTTCATTCCTTTATAGTACCCGTCTACCGGATATATTTTCAAAGCCAATTTGTCCAGACTGCTTATCAGTTCAATATTAGTTGAAGCATATATGCCCCTGAGGTAGTCATTGCTTGTTCCATCATCTTCCAGCAGATTAAATCGACTATTATCGCCCGGATAAATATGAAGTGTCAAGCTGTTGTTATTCCCTTTTTCAACAGATGATGCATATTCACGCATAGGTATGATTGAACCCTGTTTGATAAATAAAGGAATTTGATTGATGGGTGCTGGTACAGTATATTCAGCATTACCCTGCATTTGCTCATTTGTCCAATAATTTATCCATTTGCCATCGGGTAAGAATACTTTTTGAGTAGTTGATTTTCTTTCGTAAACCGGTGCCACCAGCATTTCATCTCCAAAAGTATATTGGTAAATATGTTCTGGAAATTTTCCCACCATATGCTTCCCTTCAATACGGCTACGGAGGGCATAGCTGTAGATGTAAGGAAACAATTCCATCCTCCAATGTGCATACTGTCTAAAAATACTGTCTGCTCTTTCGGAATACATCCATGGCAGATTTGATGTGGTGTTTTCCGGCTCACAAAAAACTTCAACAATGGGGTTAAACATAGAAAACTGCAGCCACCGTATATATAATTCTTCTTCAGGCTTACTTGCATTTCCGACAGCGAAGCCACCAAGGTCATTTGCAAGAAAAGGGATCTTACTGCTGGCTTTTGCAGGATCAGTAAACATGGTAATGTTTTCTTTAAATGCCACCGGCGGTGTCCAATCCGCAAATTTGACGATTGGCTTTTCAATTGTCCAGTCGCTGCGGGTATCGTCTGTCCATTTAGCAGGATAACGTTTGTATTCCTCATCTTCTGTTCCAAAGCTATGAGCCAGCAAAAAGCCGCGGCCTTTTGTTTCTCTCCCAAATTCCTGGCTCATCTCAAACATAGCCTTACTGGTACTGATTTTTGCGGTACGGTCCAGCTTTATAAAATCAGCACCTTCATCAAAAAAGTGTTTCATTTTCTTCTTGAAATAACTGACTGCATCCGGATTATCAAAATCTATATCCCCACAAGGAGTTGAGTTTTTCTTTTCCTGTTTATCCTGAAACATTGCAGTGCTAATACTGTTATTATGCCAGGTATTTGTTTCATCGTAAATACGTGAAAAATAGCCTTTGGATTTAAAATCATTGAATGCTTTTTCGTTACCTGTTTCCAGAATACAATCCCAGGTCCAGAATCCACCTTTTATATTGTTCTTTTTCATAAAGTCCCACATTTGGGATCTGTCGGGAAAAGCGCTGGTATCAGCTACAAAATCTATATATTTTTTTGGGCCTCTTCCCTTATCGGCATAGCTCCAAAACCAGGAATCAATCCAATAGGCATCTATCGGGTAATTATGCTTCCCGATTTGCCCGATCCGGTCAATAGTTTCCTGCTGATTAGTATAACCGCCCCATAAAATACCGAATGCCCAGGAGGGAGGGAGGATTAGATTTGTATCAGCAACAGTTCGTTCAGAAATCCTGTTGCTCTTTGGTTGAGAGTAAACAGATAAACTACTTATTGTAAGCAGCACAAGGACTAAAACCAATAATTGAAACAACATTTGTTTCATCCGGATTATTTTTTTGTGAGTCCTGTAATTACAAGCTGACAATATGATTTTTATTATGATTCCATAGAGGTTCTATTTCACTCCGAAGTGGAACTGAAGCCTGTGCACCCATCCTGGTTACAGATACAGATGCCGCCCGCACTGCGAAATGAATGGCCTGTTCCCATTCCATCTTTTCAGTAATAGCAACAGTTAATGCCCCGTTGAATGTATCCCCTGCAGCTGTTGTATCCTTTGCCTGCACAACAGGGGCCTCAATCTGAAATTTCAAATCAGCGTTTTGAAAATAAGCTCCCTTTTTCCCTAATGTAATAACCACATTTTGAACTCCCTTTCTTAAAAACACTTCAGCGGCCTCAGATGCGCTTCTTTCATCAATTACAGGTATACCGGTCAGCATTGCAGCTTCTGTTTCATTGGGAGTGACCAGGAATATTCCTTTCAGTAATTCATCAGACAGTTTTTGTGCCGGCGCAGGATTAATAATTAATTTCTGATGATTTGCCTTTGCAATTTTGGCTACTGCCTCAATTGTGTCCATCGGAATTTCCAGTTGCATTAAAATTATTTCCGCTTCTGAAAGCTTTTTAACCTTCGCAATATCTACTGGTAAAAGCAACGCATTGGCTCCGGGAGCAACAACAATGCAATTTTCACCCTCTTCATTTACCATAATTATGGCAGTACCGGATGGAGCCTTATCTGTAATGAAAACAAAATCAGTATGGATATTTTCTTTCTTAAATCCTTCTATACTTTGTTTTCCAAAAATATCATTGCCGACTTTTGCAACTAATGTAACATCGCCACCCAGCCTGGCAGCAGCAACAGCCTGGTTAGCTCCTTTACCTCCCGCATTCATAAGAAAAGTGCCCCCAAGCATTGTTTCGCCGGGCAATGGAAGTTTTTGCGTTTTTACAACCATGTCTGTATTGGAGCTCCCTATTACTAATATTTTATTTACTCTCATACCTTTTTTTTAAAAGTTATATCCTGCCACCCATTATTTTTCAAAAGAAAACTTATACAAATCACTTTTCTTAGCCCCTGTTCTATAAATAATTGCTTCAGTGACATAAATATTTGAATCCTGTGATTCTTTATTCTTTTCTCCTTTCACAACTACTTTTACAGAATGCTTACCTGGTTTTAACTGAAAGACATGCCAGATACTGATATTTCTATGCTCCTGTTTACTGTAATTATAATAAGTGTCTATGCTCCGATGGTACTTTCCATCCAAATAAATATCGGCCTTGCCCCCATCTTTTACCCAATTTCCCATTAATGAAATTCCTGTTCCGTTAAACTCAAACTCAATCTCATCACCCCTACTTTTTGAAAACATGGCCTGTTCTGTTTCCGTTTTACCGTCCCAGGATTTCACTTTAAATACATTCCAATTCCCATTGAATTTCCATTTTTCTTTTGAGAAAATTGACACCTTATTATCAAATACAACTGAAGGAAAAGAGCTTTCAAATTTTGCCGGCTTAAATTGCTGAACCGGCCATATAATGCTATCGCCACTTACTTTCCCTCCATTCTGAAGTATTAATTTTAAAGCATAATTATAAGTTGCCTCTACTGCGGTATTGAATGAATACGTAGTATTAATAAAAACAGAATCACCAACATCTTTCACTCCTTTTTGCATTTCAGGTGGCAGGTTGCTAAACCCTTTAACTACACCAATCACCGCCAATGCATTTGAAGGATTACAGTCTGAATCTGCTCCACAGCGTGTAGTTATTTCCAGTGTTTTATAATCATCAAGATCCCCATATAGAAGTCCCATAACAATAAATGCCCCATTTAGCTTTGCATCGATATTAAATGCAGAACCGGCACCACTAATATCCACATCGCCCCATTTAGCATCTAACTCCCGCCAGGCAGCCTTCCAATCGGTCGGATAATGCCTGTGAAGTTTCATTACATCCCTGACAATTCTGGCATAATCACTTTCTGCAGGAATAGAAGAAAGCCCTGTTTCAATTACTTTCTGAATATCATTCTCAAAAAAAGCGGCACTATATAAAGCACTTAAAAATATACCTCCATATATACCATCCCCATAATTCATGATATGTCCTATCTTATCACATTCATTAATGATATTTTGTATCATACCAGGATTCATAAAGCCTATATAATCTGCTTCAATCTGAAAGTCAATATCATCTGCCCTATAATTATACTCAGGATTGCCGGACATAGGAGGATAAATACCATCAAAATAATTTTTTCTCGCCTGCATATTGGCACACCAAAGGTGGTAACCGGCTTTTGCGAGCATTTCCTGGTATTTTACCGCTGGGGCTTCCATTCCATATTTATCCATAGCCATCAAAAAAGTAAGTTGCACATAAATATCATCTTGCCAGACACTGCCTTTAATATCTGCAGGTGTCCATTTAATAGAATCGTTATTTATTCTTTGCAGATAATTGAATTCTGTGGGTGCCCCGTAAGTAACACCGATCATTTTCCCGGCCCATCCACCTGCAATTTTATCTTTCAATGTTTGCATACTTATTGCGAGCATTTTATTTGGTGATTGCGCAATTGTAATACACGTCATCCCGATAAATACAACAATCGACAGAACAGATTTTTTCATTTTAACTTTTCTTAAATTCAATAACTAATAGTTCTTTTTAATTAAACCGGAACCAATCCAGCTTCAGCGCACCAGATTTTACCTGGATTTTTATTTTATTATCCCCTTTGTTCAATTTATAATTACCGATTGCCTGCTCTAACAAGTCTTTGCCAATTACATTAACTACAGTTTTCTTATTATTGATCCAAATAGTTAAGCTGGCAGGTGCAATAACTGCCGATGCCCTGATTGTTAATTGGTGTTTTTTCCTGTATAAACTTTCAAAATTATAAACTACCCATTCTGATTGCTGAAGTTCAATGGATTGCTCTGAACAAAATTGTTCTTTATCCTTACTGTCCAGTTTAATCTGAACCGGTTCATTTTTCCTGTAAAATTTTGATTTATTCGCCGTATCTAAAACAAAATAAGAACGGTTAAAACCACTAAAGCCATAATTCTCTGCTTCAATTTTTGCAGGGATCCTGGTTAAAATAGCATTACATACATCTTCAAAATAGTCGCAGTTGGAAATTTTTATATTATCCAGTAATTCATTGAAAGCTTTTTCAGCAATAATGGCATCCGGCTTTGCACCATTACGGGTATATTCTGCTATTAAATCCCAACCAGCCGGTTTTTTAATTGAATAAGGAGTGTTTTGTGTATCCATCTTTTTCCAGGGCCAAAATGAAAAGCCGATGTTGTTAGCTTCAAATAATTGTGTAGTTGCCCAATAAATTGCATTTCCTTTTTCCCCGGTTTCGCCTACCCAAACTGGTGTGTTTAATTCATTTCTCCTTTTTAAATATTCATCTATACTATTCAGATTATCAGGTCTGGCCCAGCAATAATAATGGAACTGGTAAAACACATTATTATCAAATGGTTTATCAAAAAGAGACCAGTCATTTGACCAGTCAAAACCCTCAAGGGTAATCATATGCCTTTGGTCTATCTTTCTTATTTCAGCAGTTAACCGCTTATACAAGGGTACCAGCAAGTGCTTGTATTTTTCAGCAGAACCTGTCGCCTTAGGTAGTGGCTCATTTAGTAAATCATACGCAGCTACAGTTGGTTCGTCTTTATACTTATCTGCAATTTTAACCCAGAGTGCAACCAGTTGATCCTGGTATTTTTTTTCTATAAAAAGTTCGGGGATATCATTAGGGCTATCATCAATATTAGCACCCGTTTGCCCGCCGGGTGCTCCGTGCATATCAATTATAACATACAACTTATGTTTTTTACACCATGTAATAAGGGAGTCCAGTAACTGAAATCCTTCTTCCACATAAACAGGGGTATTCCCTTCCGTTAAAAACAATCTTGAGTTTAATGCAGGTCTTACAGAATTAAATCCCAATTCAGCTATCCGCCTTATATCGGCCTCGGTAATATAGTTTTCCCTGAATGCTTTCCAAAATTGAGCTGCCTTTTCTTTCCCAATAAGATCAGCAACTACTTTTTCAATTTTGCGGGGCCGGTCGCCAAGAGCTCCAAATTTCCACATATATCCTTCGGGCAAAAGCCAGTTTCCCAGCCCAACTCCTCTTAAGAAAATTTTCCTGCCAGATTCATTAATAATATCCTGGCCAGCAGTATGTAAAAAACTTAAGTTGCTTTTCTCTTGTTGTTGTGCAATTGAAAAATAGCCAGCGGCTATGCAAAGAAGCAGAATACCGGTTTTTTTCATTCCTTATTTTTTTAAAATTAATGGCATCCAAACTTTCATTGAACCACCGGTTTGGCTGGCATCAGCAAAAGGCACCAATACAAATTGCTGCTTTTTGTCTCCATTTTTAATACCTGCAATACTTAAAGGGTAAGCTTGTTGTCCTATCCAGCCTGCTGGCAATAGACCCGGAGCATTTGCTCCTGCTGGCTTATCAATCACCACACCCTTATCAGCATTCAATGAAAATATTCTTAACACCTCTTTATTTAGTGTGCTGTCTAACGCCAACACTTGTGGTCCCCGCTGAATTGCCATTTGGTTAGGATAACTTTTTCCACCCGACAGCATTTTGAAAGGGATTTGAAATAAGACTTTTATTTTATCTCCTGCTTTCCAGCTACGATTAATTACAATAAGTTGCTTACTGGTTCCCATATAAGATTTACCATTAATTACTGCAGTAAATGATTGACACCAGGTTGGTACTCTCAATGTGACAGGGAAAGTTGCGTTTTCTGAAGGACTTACAGAGATAGTTGCCTTACCGCTTTCAGGAAAATTGCTTTCAACCTTAAAGGATAACCGTACAGTTTTTTTATTTTTTGTGGTAATTGTCTCCTTGTAGGTAGCAGGCTCATACATCATTACCGTTGGCACCTCTTTGATTTTTCCAAAAGTGAAATAAGGAACCATGGCAATCCCTCTTGGCACACTCGACTGACAGCAGGTGATGTAACAAGTATAAGGTTTGGCGCCCATCAAAGGGGTATAATAACTTACACATCCTGTTTGAGGATTTTCGGCAGCCAATAAATGATTATATACAGACAGTTCAATCTGATCAAAGTATTTTAAGTCGCCTGTTATTTCGAACAATTGCTGATTAAACTGAATCCAGGTAGTTGTTACGCAACCCTCACCCATATTGGCATCTCTGCCTGCGGGTAAATAATCGTCTGCCTGAAAATACTCATGAGAACTGGTGGTTCCGGTTACATAAAGCTGGTTCTTTACAATATCATTCCAGGCAATAAATAACGGTTTTAACATTGCTTCATCACCCGTTGTTCTGTATAAATTTGCCAGCCCCACAAACGTGGATAACATTTCATATGCCTTGCCATTACCCACAGCGGTTACTTTACCTTTTGTCAATAGAGCACTGATTATTTTAGGACCATTTTTTTGTTCCCAAGCTTCCAGTATATAGTAGCAAAAATCAAGGTACTTTTTATCCCCTGTGTACTTATACAATTCAACCATCGGATCCAGCACACTGGTAGATGCCATACCTATATGGGTACCTGCCAGGATGATATCAAGTTGTCCGGGTTTATTTCCAAAAGTCTTGCAGAGCAGATCACCGATTTTTTTACAAGCATCAAGTGCTGGTTGATAGCTAGTTGCCTTGTAATATCCAAGCAATCCATACAGGTTATATTTGTGGCTCCAAACATCCCAGCTTGTCCAGTAGTCTTCGGGAGTATAAGTGCCCAAATAACCATCTGGCAACTGCGCATGCACCAATTGATACATAAGCCTGTCCATTTGCATCTTCAACCTTTCATCGCCTGTATTTCTCCAGACATTGCTGGCCGTTTCAAGATACTTACCGATATGCTCCCCTGCCCAGGGATGATGGCCCGGTCTTTCCAGGTAGCCATCCAATGTTCCCACTTCATCCAGTTTTAATAAACGCTCTGCCAGATTTTTATTCAACCGCTTCCCAAGATATCCCTGTTGTTGCTGATCCTGAAACCGTATAGATGTAAAAGCATCCTTTATCTTGTTCTGAATAACCGGAACAGGCTCTTTTTCTACAATAATTTTCAACTGCCTATCAGAAAGATAAAGCTGATATTTTTCTACCGCTATCCCTGTTGCGTTTTCTGTAATTGTATAACCAACTTTGAAGATATTATTATTTACAGGTTTGTATTCCGAGAACACTGCTTCATTCTCGGCTCCTTTCATTGGCTGAATTTTTATCGGCTTTGTTTCAGTGAATAGCTCATTATTTTTCGTATCTGTAATGCTATACCTGATGGTTCCTTCAAACGGATTATTACCATTATTTCTAAGCTTAACGGTTGTGCCAAAACTACTGTTTTGTGTTTGAGTAATACTTTGCTCTACAGCAATCGAATCCGACCATTGAAGTGGACCTAACTTATAAGGCCCTTCATACATTCCCACCCAGGGATCGGGACTGAAAACCCTTACTGCAATAACATTCTCCTTATCCCATTCAACTATGTCCAGTGGAATGTTATAAACCCTGTCAGCCTGGAATTTGCTTATATATTCTGGTGGCAGGCTACCTGTTTGACCAACTAGTTTCCCATTAAAAAAAGTGAAATCAACATCATCAATCTTTCCGAGGTTCAGACGAAGCCCTTTGCCCAACTCACCGGGTTTTTTCAGACTTGATGGAACAATTACTTTAATACGATACCAAACGAAAAGGTCCCTTTTACCGCTGGTATCCTGTCTGCTTGTACCCAATAACCTGCTCTCCCAGCCGTTATCATTTAATGAAGGAGAGGCCCAGGACATATCATCAGCAACCTTGAACTTGCATTCTTTGGGTAATGCAACAATTTGCGATTGCCCTAAAATTGGAGTTGTCAAAATAATCAGCAGAGGAAAAATGCAGCGTAAAAAAAAAGAAAATGAATTCATACCAGTAACTGTTATTGATTAAATTATTTTTTATTACTAGAAAATATTTTATCTATTATTTACCCAATCTGATTGTCAATACATCATGTGGCTGAATGGTAGCCTTCAAATTATTTTTTGTTGAGCCAATATTTTTTTTGAGCCATAAATCACGGATGTTCGTCTTGTCTGTAACACCGTAAGTTTTACCGTTGAGATGACTGAAATACCTGTTCCAGTCAAAATCAATGGTTTTCACAACTTCACTCCGGTTAAAAAAACACAATGCAATTTCATTGTTAGCAAGAGGTTTGAGCCAAAGCTCAATATTGCCATCCAATGTCCACCACCTGTAGCCTTGCTTTCCCAGTGTATCCTGATTCAATGCGATGATTTCTTTATTAGTCAGTATCTCTTTAATAGCCGGTGTCATCGACCGGATATCGTTGCCCAATATCAGCGGCGCAGCCATCATACTCCACATTGTAAAATGGGAACGGGATTCTACATCTGTCAACACTCCGTTTCCAACCTGGAGCATATCAGGGTCATTCCAACCTCCGGGTCCGGCGTATTTTCCGAGTGGCTCATTTTTATCCATAATTAATGTCCAGCCAATACCACCCCAATTCACTTTACAGTCCCAGCAATTCATTATATCGCTGGTAGTTCTCCAAAGATGCCCGACGTTTTTTGCCCATGTCCAGGGTTCAGTACTTCCCCATTCACAAATACTGAAAACTATGGGACGCTTTGCAGCATATAATGCATCCCGCATTGTTTTATAGGCTCCTTCTGCCTTTTGAGCATCAGTATTACAAAAATCATATTTCAGATAATCAATGCCCCATGACGCATACATTTTTGCATCCTGGTATTCATGTCCACGGCCACCGGGCCGGCCTTCACAGGTTTTGCTGCCCGCACAGGAATACAAACCAAATTTTAATCCTTTGGAGTGAATATAATCAGCCAGGGCTTTCATGCCGGAAGAAAAGCGTATTGGGTCGGGAACAATATTTCCATTTTCATCACGGGAAACCTGCCAGCAATCATCAATGACAATGTACTCGTATCCCACCTCTTTCATACCACTGGAAACCATTGCATCAGCCATTTCCCGAATCATTTTTTCATCCACATTGCAGGCGAATTTGTTCCAGCTGTTCCAACCCATAGGTGGCGTTTTAGCCAATCCATCGAACTTTTGGGCATTAAGGACTATGGAAAAGAATAACAAACCAAAAAAAGTAATACTTCTCATACTCTTTAGTTTAGTTTTTCAATTTTATACTTTTCATCTTTTGTAACTGTCTTCCATTCATCTGTCCTGAAAGGCACAGCAGGGTATCCTTCTTTATTAAACAAGTTGCAATCACTGGCATCGCCAATCCACCCAAAATGAACAGCAACCGGATTCTCTACTTTTTCATTGAATAGTACTACTGTGTTGCCTTTGATAAATGCTTTGGCATAATGAAACACCTGGTCCTTTCCTGCCATTTCAAAACCCCTGATGTAACCATATTTATCGGGAGTGTATAAACCGGTTCCGATATTATCAAATGAAAGAATGACCTGGTCATTTTTAATTTCCATTGACTTATAAATGGGACCATTGCAAATCATATTCTTACTGTAAAGATTGTTCAAGGCAAGAGCCGCCAGGCGTTTACCAACATCCTGCTTATTTGTAGGGTGAATATCTTTAGGATTAGTAACGAGATCAGTAGTAACACACATGCCTGTATTTGGCAAAGACAAGGTCATTGTTTGTGCTTCTCTCAGTTCAGCCCAGCCACAACCTTCATTACTGTTACCGGGGTTATTAAAAGTTGCCAGTTGCACAAAATAAAAAGGCATACTGGAATTATTCCATTTCTGTCTCCAGTCGTTTATCAATAAAGGAAATGCTTTTCTGTATTGGTATGATCGTCCGGCATTAGATTCCCCCTGGTACCACAATACTCCCTGGAATGCGAATGGGATCAACGGACTTATCATTGCATTAAAACATAAAGAGGGAAGTGAATTTTGGTTGGTTGTTTTGATGACAGACTCAACCTGGAATTTCCACTCACCACTCAAAGGGAGAGAAGCATTGTACAAAATTAATTTTACGTCTGCTGCATCCCCATAAATTCCACCACCACCGCCGGTATCCTCCACTCTTACTGCAATTACATTCTTACCTTCCTTAAAAACTCCGGGTGGAATTGTATATCTTCTGTTCGCATCCCACTGGTTAGTACTTCCAACTTTTATTCCGTTTACATACGTTATATCATTATCATCAATCTTCGATAACACAAGCGTTGCTTCCTTTGTTAAGTCAAGAGAAGTCAGTACAATTGTTTTCCTAAGCCAAACAATACCATCCAGCTCCCCGATACTTTGTTCTTCCCATAATTGCGGTTGATTCAAAACAGGCCATTTTGAATCATCAAATGAAAGCTCCCTGAACTGGCTTGTATTCATGCCTTCCATTTTTGTACCCTGCAAAGCCTCTATCCTCATTACACTACCTTTCACTTTTAATTTAGAAAGAGAATCTAAATCTATCTTTGGCATTCCCGCAATCATCTCTTTAAACTCATCGCTATTTTCAAAAGCTTCCCGGCTTATCCAGGTTTCAATGTTTGTACCTCCCCAGGATGAATTAATTAACCCAACCGGAATTTTTAATTCGTTGTAGAGATTCTTGGCAAAAAAATATCCTACCCCTGTAAAATTGGCTACTGTAGTTGAGTCACAAATTTGCCAATCACCGGCATTAATATCGTTTTGGGGCAATGAACTGATATCCCGCTGAATTTTTATATGCCGGATAAAAAGATTATTTGCGGCTGCTATTTCCTGTTTTGCATTCATAGACTGGCCAACTGTCCATTCCATATTCGACTGACCACTGCATAGCCATACCTCACCTACCAATATGTTCCTTATCTGAACTGTATTTTTCCCTTTAATGGTCATATCATAGGGGCCGCCTGCATTTTCTGCATCCAGTCTTATCAGCCACTTGCCATTTTTACCAGCTTTGACAGATTTAACCTGATTGTTAAACCTCACTTCTATTTTTTCATTTGCATCAGCCCATCCCCATATGGGGATCAAACCATTTCGCTGTAATACCATATTATCAGAAAAGATCTTAGGCAGAATAACCTTAGCCCGGGCCTGCAAACAGAAACTAATTATACCGGCAAGCAATAAACAGCATTTTTTAAACATCTTTTTTTTATTATCTGGTTTGAAATACTCTTACATAATCCACTTCCAAAGTGGCAGGGAAAACAGATTCATCCACACCTTTTTTACCTCCCCAGTTGCCGCCAACTGCTAAATTCAGGATCAGGTAAAATGGCTGATCGAAAGGCCATTCTTTTGTGGTCAGGTGTTCGTTTATAAAATGATTATAAATCACCCCATCCACCATAAAATCAATTTTATCTGGCGTCCATTCTATCGAATAGGTATGAAACTGGTCGTACGGTGTTGCAATGAATATGCCCTTCCCTTTTTGAGTGCCTTTCATGTGATTATAAGCCTCTGAGTGAATTGTTCCGAAGATGCTGTCCTTCTCATAACCAACATGCTCCATAATATCAATCTCACCACAACGGGGCCATCCTTCTTTACCAATATTTTCTCCCAGCATCCATATCGCAGGCCAGGTACCTCTTCCTGCCGGCAGTTTGGCTCTTACTTCAATCTTGCCATATTTGAAAGAAGCCTTATTCTTTGTCTGTAACCTCGCAGAAGTATATTGCCTGTTTTCTTTTACCTGGCGCCTTGCAGTAATTTTTAACACCCCTTCCACTACAATTGCATTCAAAGTATCATTGGCGGTATAATACTGCAATTCATTATTGCCCCACCCATTTCCCCCAATATCATAATTCCATTTACTGCTGTCAGGTAAACCTTTGTAATTAAATTCATCTGCCCAGACCAGTTTCGTAAACTTTGTTTGTGATGCTACTTCTTTTTGAAGAAACAGTGTACTGAAAAAAAGAAGTACATACATTATATTTCTCCCGCTGTTTGTCATTGAATTAAATTAAAGCATTGTGATTATTAAAGTAGGCCGCTCCCGTTTGTTTTAAAAAGTGGAGGTATTCACTTAGAAAAGAAAATACGATCCACTTTCTTTCGCTTTATTGCTTATGAAAAACTGCTTGCTATGAAAAACTTTGTATCCGTTTTAAATAAATTATACTGCACTAACGTACATTGTCGGTTTTGCCAATAAACATTGGATGTTTTCATTTACTGTAACAAGTCATTATTACTGGTTACAGGTGGTAATTTCTCAGGAAGAGGATAAAAGTGATCTTCAGTGTACTTTAACCGAAGTGGTCATATTGAAATAAGTGGAGGAGGCCTTTGATGCCCCCTCCACTTATATTTAGCTCTTAGACACGCATATATAAAATTTGCTGATTGTGTACGCTTTGGTTTTCCGTTTATTGCAACCACCATGGTGTTTTATTTACGTCATCAGCTCCGCCAAACTGTTCATCAACAGCCTTTTGATAGTTTACAGGGTTTTTAGTTAACTCATCAGTTGGGTACATATTGCGTTTAGGAACCTGTGTTGGAGCTCCGGAATTTAAAGAAGTAGCCGGATCAAGCGGAAAGACAGGATATCCTGTACGTTGAAAATTTCTAAACGATATATTAACGCCGCCCTGGAAAAAATCTATAAAATACCTTTGCATCCATACCTGCTGCAAACGTTCTGTTTTAGTTCCACTTGTTTTATAAGCAGCTTCGCCTGTAAAATAATTATCAATATAGGTTTGGGTAATTGCCATTCCATGAAGATTTGTCTGTATTACAGTCGGTAAGGTTCTGTAATAATCAAGCATAGCTTTTACACCGTTCTCGTAGTAGGTCTGTGCATTGCCGGCTACCCAACCCTCTTCAATAGCTTCTGCTATTATGAAACATTGCTCAGCATAAGTAAAGTAAATATAAGGATCGCCAATCCTGGACGCTGATGATGCATAACGTTTGTTTACCAAAGAATACTTTCCGGCTGCCCTGTTAAGATCAAGCAGGTTAGGAGATAATTCTGATGGGGCGCCTTCATAAGCAGCAAAATCATTTTCCAGTAAACCACCGGAAATTTTGTAAGCGGCCGGTTCTCCAAAATAAAATAACCTGCGGTCGTTCACATTTTTTAACGCATCCACCATCAGTTTTGACATGGCCAAATTAACCCGCATGCCTTCCCCGTTGTAAAAAGGATAGGTTGCATTTGTATTATCAAGATAAGCCAATTGAAAGTTATCCGTATTACCGGTCATTAAATTACCTGCAGCAACTATTTCTGCAAACCGTGCTTTTTGTGCAGGTGTAATTTTTTTACTGATGGTTTGCAACACCCTTAACTGCATGGCATTACAAAGCCTGCGCCATTTTGCTGCATTTCCACCCAGCATTATATCCCCGGTAAAATTGACACCTACAGCAAATTTTTCTTCAGCAGCTTTTAAATCATTCAATACACCAACAAATACATCTGCCTGCTTATCGTAAATAGGCTGCGTTATTCCCTCTTCTGCTTTTCCTGCTTCTGAATAAGGAACATCCCCCATATCTAATGTTGCAGAAAAACCATACCAGGCCTTTAGAAATAATCTTAATCCTTCGTAGGAAGGTTTTGCCGGGTTGCCTTCTGCAAAATCAACCATTCTATTAAGTATGGTTATATTCTGTGCCCCTCCAAATCCTCCGTAAGGATAATAAGAAGAAAAATACTGGTAAGGATTCGGATTGTTTTGAAGATTTGTACAATGCTTACTCCATAACTGTGCCGTACCCCAATCTGTTGGATTTGGATTCCAAAACCGGTATGTACTT
>Ga0209063_1000921_pt1 | contig 16572 bp, 13 predicted proteins | sample KloWWTmeKNB19Kit_FD_187177 | JGI IMG/M metagenome (GOLD analysis project Ga0209063, IMG submission 187177) | Active sludge microbial communities from Klosterneuburg, Austria, studying microevolution and ecology of nitrifiers - Klosterneuburg... | ecosystem: Engineered > WWTP > Aerobic digester >...
AGAACAAAAAAAAGTAAAAGCCGGCAGGATAATTTTTATGAAGTAGAAAAAAAAGCCAAGCAGCAGATCATTGATGAACAGTTGCAGTTAAATATGAAGATGAGCCGGTTGGGGGGAAAAATTATTGAGCTTAAAAAAATATATAAAAGTTATGGTGACAAGATACTCCTGAAAGGCTTTGATTACACTTTTAAAAAAGGAGAGCGGATTGGTGTGGTTGGAAAAAACGGAGTAGGTAAATCCACTTTCATCAATATCCTGCAGGGACTTGAAAAAGCAGACAGTGGTAAAATCAATATTGGCGATACCGTCATTTTTGGTAATTATTCCCAGCAAGGTTTGATTGTAAAAGAAGACATAAGGGTGATTGAATTCGTAAAAAATATTGCCGAAAACTTTCCCCTGGCTACCGGTGGTTCACTGAGTGCAGCGCAATTCCTGCAATTATTTTTATTCGATCCGGATAAACAATATACCTACATCAGTAAACTAAGCGGGGGTGAAAAAAGAAGACTGCACCTGCTTTCTATTCTTTTCCGGAATCCCAACTTCCTGATCCTTGATGAACCAACTAACGACCTTGACTTACCTACCCTGGGCGTTCTGGAAAATTTCTTAAGTGAATTTCCCGGTTGTTTACTTATCGTATCTCACGACCGTTATTTTATGGACCGGCTGGTTGATCACCTGTTTGTGTTTGAAGGTGATGGGATGATAAGAGATTTTCCTGGTAACTATACACAATACAGGCAGGCTACAGCCAATGGCCAGTCATTAACAGAAAAAAATGGTGCTTCCTATATAGGCGAAATAGAAAAACCCGTTTCTTCTGCTAACCAGGACCAGGTAACTGCCGGGAAAAAACGTCAACTCTCTTATAAAGAGAAAAGGGAATTCGAATTGCTGGAAAAAGAAATCAGCGATCTTTCAAAAGAAAAAATATCCATTACAGAAAAACTGAATAATGGCAATACCCCATTCGGGGAACTACAGCAACTTTCAAACCGTATTGGCGATGTAACAAGGCTTTTAGATGAAAAAGAACTTCGCTGGCTGGAACTTAGTGAAATCCAATAATTAAAATTTTCAGTTTAAATATTGGTAGAATTATATAAAAACATAGCTTCATTTGTACTTACACCAAATCCTTGCTGCGTATTTAAAGATTGTATTATGCTTCGAAGCGGTTTCCTTTTTATGTTATGCCTTACTTGTCTGATATTCCAGACAGATGCAAGTCCGATTAGAGAATTCAAAGCAGAAAAAATACTCCTGATCACTCTCCGGGAAACCGGACTGATCACCGTTGGCAATGATAGGGTTGGCTCCGATGAACTGGCGCGGTATATACAGGAGCGCCTATTTAAAAGTTATATGGGTACCGGGCTAATGCACCATAAAATAAAATTAGTGAAGACCGACCCCCATATTCCTGACCTGGTAACTGATGCTGTTATCAATGAAATAAAAGAAGGTCAGAAAAGGGCCTTAACTGAATTGTGCCTGCAAAAACATAGAAAATTATACGAGAATCTCAGTTCCAAACAACAGGAAAAATTAAAAAAGCAGTTCCCGGTTTTATTTCAAACCAGCTACTGACAACAGAACTTATTCGATCAGGTCAGCATAAGCCCTTCCGGAATAGTAGCGGTACCCTTGTGAATCATACCGGGTTCCGCAAAGAACTGAATGTATAAAGCCATTCAGTTCCACTTGCTGCGTATGATAAATACCCTGGTTAGGATTTACTTTAAAGTAAAACTGTATCCTGTGATCCCTGCTCTTATTTACAATAAGACTGTCTGTAATTAATTCTGAAAATATAAAATCGTTTCGCAAATGACTTAATAACAACCTGCTTCTGTACCATGTTCCCCCGGTCGGAGACACAACAGGTTTACCATTATATATTGCGACACTGTCATTGTAAGCAAAAACGTTAAGGCAACTTCCGGGTACCTGCTGCAACCAGGTTTTAAGTTTAGGATAATAGCTGCTGTCATATGCATAATCACTGTCAAGAAAGCTAATTCGTTTTATAGTAGCCGGAATACGTTCCACACCAGCCAGGTAACCAAAGATGAAACTGCCTCCCCCACTATGCCCATTCAGGTAAACACTTCTTTTTCTTGATTTTGACAGACCAGCGAGGGAATCTATAAGATGAGGTATTTCATGTCTGTACCCGGGATGCTTCTGTTTCCATGCAGGCCAGCTTTTATAATTATTCTCCAGGTAAATGACAACAAAGTTCTTTTTCTTCATTTGTTGGCGTATAAACTTTGTCTGTGCCCTTATGTGTTGAATATCAAAATGCAAGTCATCGCCCGGCAACATTCTTTTACCCATTGTTTGTTCTGTAGTATTACCATTAGGAAGCGCAAAAAAAGTAATAATAGTTTCTTTATTTTTTTTAAAATCAGCAGGCTTATCTATTGTAACCTTTACATCGCCATACAATCTGAATGAATCGATATGGCTTACAGGTTGCCGGGAAGCAGCATCCAATGAACAGGCAACCAGGAAAAAAATATAAATAGTAGTATAAATCACAATTTGCTTATTATAATTATCATCTTAAATACAATATCAGATCCGAAACATCGTAGTTTTCCGATTAATAAATCTAACTTAAAAAAATACCGGCCTATACTTGCAATTCAAGATTTTGCATTCTATTTTTGTACCATCTAAGTCATTGTCCCCCTATCCTTTCTGAATACCTTATCCCAACTCCTGGAAAACCTGGTTAACATTCGTTTTGAAAACTAAAAAATCAGGTTATGAAGAAAATTAGACACATGATCAGCAATGAAGACGTACAGGCCCGTTTGATTATTACAGGCTTTTTGGTAGTCTTTGCTTTACTGGCTGTATTCTTTATGAATTAGTAAACAGCCGAAAACACACTTGTATATTCTTTAGAGCCAGGCAAAGGTATTCTTGCCCTAAATGAGTGCAATCTTTTGCCTGACTCTTTCCAAGAGTTCATCTACTGTAATTTTTTCCATGCATTTGAAATGGCCCAGCGGGCATTTGTCATAGCCAATCTTTGAACAAGGTCTGCACCAGACTTTTGTTTGTAATGGAATAGACGAAATGGCACTATCTCCGTAATAAGGTGTCATGCCAAATTCCGGAACAGTATTCCCCCACAAAGAAATAACCTGCTTTTTATAGGCTGCAGCGATATGCATCAATCCTGTATCATTGCTGATGACCAGTCTTGCTTTCCGAACCAGGTCCGCACTTTCGTTAAGCTTAAACTTACCGCAGGCATTATAAATCTTTATGGGGTCAACCGAGGTAATTTCATCTCCGTTAGAAGCGTCTTCTTTTCCTCCCAGCAAAATAACAGGATGGTCAATTTCTTTACAAAATGCCATCCACTTATGTACCGGCCATCTTTTAGTACCATGTGCCGCCCCAATCACGCAGGCTATATAGCCGGCTGAATGCGAAACCGGGATATCTTCTTTACTGGTCTCATCGGCAGGTGAAATAAAATAATCAAGTCCCAGCCCATCATTTTTCACTCCAAATGATTCAACAGTTTTAATGTAACGGTCGACGATATGTACCCGTGGTAAAATATTAATCTTGATACTGGTAAGAATATACTTTTCAATATTGAGTTTATAAAATGAATATGATTTCTTCTTCAATGCATTTTTAACCCTCAACGTTTTGGTATTGTGATGAAGGTCAATGATATAATCATAATCCTCCGTTTTTAGTTCTTCCATCATCAGTTCCCAGCTATGTGCCAGTACATGAACTTTATCAATGTAAGGATTATGTTCAACCACTGAACGAAAGGAATCTTTCACCAAAAAATGGACCTCTGCATCCGGCACCTGTTTTTTCAGGCAGCGGATAACGGGTGTTGTGAGAACAATATCACCAATCGATGAAAACCGTATGAGAAGGAATTTTGCCACATTCAATACGTTAAGGCATTATATCTTCAGGCTCAGTATAATTCAGATCCTTATGGAACGTTTCTTCTGTAAAGTAAGCAGCAATAAGTGTTATCAACATTACAATTATGCCTGTAATCATTGCGCTTTTCACAAAACTCCAGCCAATACTTTGCTGAAACAAACCAACAAACATTAAATTAATCAGCGGTAAAGAACCTCTTACAAAATTAGGTATTGTAGTAGCTGCTGTTGCCCGAAGATTAGTACCGAACTGCTCTGCACCCATGGTAACAAATATGGCCCAAAATCCGGTACTGAACCCCAAAGCAGCACATGCTATATACATCGATGTATCACTCTGAACATACCCGCTAAAAAAGTAAATTCCGGAAACAATTGCAAAGAAATAAAACAGGTATAACGCTTTTTTCCTGCTCTTAAAATACTGGCTCACCAATCCAACCAATATATCACCGATAGCAATTGCAGCATAAGCATACATAATAGCACGGCCCGACTCAATTTTATTCTCCCCGTAAAACTCAGTGGCAAACCTGTTACTGAGATTAACTAAAATGCCAATAACAAACCAGGTGGGCATACCGATGAGTATTGCAAGTATATACTTCTTGAACCGCTTTCCGTTATTAAAAAACATCAACAGGTTTCCCTTTGAAATATTCTGATTCTTCACCTGGCTGAACATTCCGCTTTCCGCTACTTTAATCCGCAGAAATAATAACATGATTCCTAACCCTGCTCCGATTTTATAACACAACCGCCAATCATCGGTAAATTTAAAAGTGAAATAGGCGGCTACAGCACCAAACAAACCAATACCAGCCACTAATGAAGTTCCGATCCCCCTCTTATTTTTTGGCAACAATTCACTTACCAATGTGATACCGGCACCTAATTCACCTGCAAGGCCGATTCCTGCTGCAAATCTTGCAAAAGCATACTGCTCTACTGTTTGAACAAACCCGGTAAAAAAATTGGCGATAGAATAAAGAATAATAGAACCAAACAATACACTCAGCCTTCCTTTTTTATCTCCCATCACTCCCCAGATAATACCACCGATCAACAAGCCCCACATTTGCCAGTTAATTACTTTGGTGCTTGCAGCTATTACATCTTTTTTAATTGTTAGGTCAACACCCAAACCCGCAAGACTGGGTTCCCGTACAATAGTGAACAACAACAGATCATAGATGTCTACAAAGTATCCAAGTGCTGCAACAATAACAGCAATATTAAAAATGGAAACAGGTTTTGCCTGGTTCATGCTTTATGATTGTTTTGAATCACCGCCTGTTGTTTCAGCAGGCTTCTTTTTGCGTCCTGAGATCATTTTAATAATTACCGGTGCCGTGGTGACCAGCACGATACCCAGCACGATCAATTCCAGGTGTTCTTTTAAGTCAAAGCCAAACTGGCTTAGTATCCATTTTTGCAAAAAATATCCACCAAAAATCATAGAGAATACCCAGGCGATGCTACCCACTATATTAAAAAAATGAAACTTCTTTCTGTCCATTTGTACTATACCTGCCACAATGGGCGCAAAGGTTCTGATAAAAGGAAGGAAACGGGCACCAATTACAGCAAGCCCTCCATGCTTTTCATAAAAATCATGCGCCTGGTGCAGGTAACGTTTTTTAAAGAGAAACCGGTCCCGCCATTGATACATTGCGGGCCCCACTTTTCGGCCTGTCCAATACCCTACTGTATTGCCGAGTATGCCCATGAATGCAATAAGTCCCACCAGTACAAACAGATCTACCCATTCATTTCTGATATGTCCCATTCCAATAAGATCGAGAAACTGGTAAGCCAGGCCGGGAACCACTTCACCTGTTTTTTGGGTTATTTCATGGGCATAAATACCGGCTACGAATAATAAAGAATCCCCGGGGAGGAAAAACCCAACAAATAATCCCGTCTCGGCAAAAACAACAAATAACAACAACCATAGTCCCCCGTTTTCTACATAAAACTGAGGTTGTAAAAGCTGGGTCCAATGAAAGGCATCTAATAATTCGAACATAATAAATTAAATAAATGTGTTAAACAACAGGGTGAGGATCTTCTAATTTTCCAATTGATTTTGCAACAATAGTAGCCACCGTACAATCACTGGTCACATTGGCTACTGTTCTTACCATATCCAAAGGTCTGTCTACGGCAAATATAAGTGCTAATCCTGCTTCCGGAATTCCGGCCTGCGCCAGGACGATCACCAGCATGACCATACCCGCACTAGGAACTGCTGCAGATCCGATGGAAGCAAGGGTGGCAGTAACAATGATCCCTAATTGAGCGGTAAGTCCTAAATCCATACCAAAAGCCTGTGCAATGAAAACGGCCGCAACGGCCTGGTATAAACTGGTACCATCCATATTTACAGTAGCCCCAATCGGAAGCACAAAACTGCTGACTTCATTGTCGACACCCACTCTTTTTTCCACTGTTTCCATTGTAACCGGCAGCGTGGCAGCACTTGAGCTGGTAGAAAAAGCAAGCAATTGTGCAGGATAAACCTGTTTAATAAACTGAATGGGATTCCGTTTGGTAAATAAAAAGATCAGAACCGGGTAAAAAATAAAGATCAGTATCACTAACCCAATAAGAACTGTTAACGCATACTTACCCAGCGCTTTAAATATTTCGAAACCGGGAGATTCCGCTACCAGGGCCGCCATCAATGCAAAGACCCCGAATGGTGCGATTTTCATAATAAGGTCAATCATTTTGAGAATGACCTCATTAAAACTGTCAAAAAAATCTTTTACTGGTTTTGCTCTTTCTGCCGGTATCAAAATCAATGATATGCCTAAAAACAACGCAAAAAATATTACCTGCAGCATGGTCGAGTTCGTAGAAGCGGCATTAATGATATTATCCGGAACGATATCTTCCAGGAACTTAAGCGGCCCTGAGCCCTGTTGCTGAACCGCTTCCTGTTGTTTTTTATTGGCATCACCACCATAAGCAGATAACATCTGGGTCCTCGTTTCTTCACTGATGGATGCACCGGGTTTGATAATATTGACGATCACCAGTCCCAGGCAAACGGCGAATACGGTTGTAAAAAGATAAAGTACAACTGATCTTAACCCCATCCTTGATAACTTAGAAATGTCTTTTAAATCAGACACCCCTTTTATCAGGGAGGCCAGTATCAAAGGAACTGCAATCAGTTTAAGCATATTGATAAATATGTTACCAAAAGGCTTGATCCAGTCTCTAGTAAACTTTACACCGCCGCTAAATTGAATAGCAACAATTGCAAATAATACACCTGCTAACATTCCCGCAATGATCTTGATATACAAAGGGACCTTTTTCATGTATCTGCCGGAAGGGCTTTATTAATGATACGATGTGGCAAAATAGGACATTTTTACGATGAACCGAAAACCATGACACGAATTCAGGAATCCCATTTTTATTGCACCATGAATCATTAAACATAAAGTCGCGGAAGAATAAATAACCAGGGAAATTAAAACTGAAAAGTAGATTATAAACCCACCATTGAAGTGCAGCCTGCACTTAAAGACTGCAGACTTTGCTAAGGGTTAGTTATACCGGACAGATGCCAGCCGCATTAATCCCTGATAGCATCGGCTTCCTGCTCATTAAAAGCAAGGGCTTTATCATCATCGAATTCACCCTCCCACCTTGCTATCACACAACTAGCCAGTGTGTTCCCGATCACATTCACAGAAGTCCTTGCCATATCCATCAGTTCATCTATACCATAGATCGCCATAATAGGCCATAGTGGAAAATGAAAAGTTGTTGCCGTCGCAATCAAGATGACCAAAGATGCCCTGGGCACTGCAGCAACACCTTTACTGGTTAACATCAATGTAAGACCGATCATTAACTGCTCTCCAAATGACAAATCCATCCCTGCTGCCTGGGCAACAAAAACAGATGCCAATGAAAGATATAAAGTAGTTCCATCCAGGTTAAACGTGTAACCTGTAGGAATCACAAATGATACAATTTTCCGGGGCACCCCAAATTTCTCCATATTCTCCAAAGCCTTGGGCAGAGCAGAATCTGAACTGGTAGTGGCAAATGCGATCGATACCGGCTCCCGTATCGCCTGTATAAATTTCTTAATCGGAATTTTTGCCACCCATATTGCAATCGGTAATAAAACCAGGATAAGAAAAGCAATCAATGCTAAATAAAGTGTAACAAGTAATAAAGCCAGGTTTTTCAATATGTCAATACCTAAGTGACCGACAGTAACAGCGATTGCTGCACCTACCCCAAAAGGAGCAAAATACATGATGATATTGGTGAACCTGAACATGGTTTCTGCCAGGCTTTCTGCAAAATTCAGCATTGGCTTTTTCTTCTGCTCATTTAACAAGGCGAGAGCAATACCAAAAACAACACTGAACAAAACAATAGGCAGCACATTTCCCTCGTAGATAGATTTTATAATATTCTCCGGGAAAATATCTATTATATGGTCCTGCCATCCTTTCACTTTTACTTCCGGCAATTCTTTTAATAAAGCCTCCGGAACCTTAATACCGATACCTGCTTTTGTAATATTAATAAACACCAGGCCTATTAGAAGGGCAATGGTAGTCACCACTTCAAAATATAACAATGATTTCCAACCCATGCGGCCAACCTGTTTCAGGTTAGCATGACTGGCAATTCCCACAACAAGGGTGGCAAATAATAAAGGAGCAACGATCGTTTTAACCAACCGGAGAAATATCTTGCTGAGGAATTGAAGGTTTTGTGAGAAAGCAGGAAAATCGAGTCCTATTTCTACCCCTATCGCCATGGCCACTAAGATCCATGTGGTCAATGATTTCTTATAAACAGCAAATAATACCAGGCTGGCAATAAATATCCATCGAACAGTCATTAATACCACTTCCTGGAGTATGATCCATTTCTGCATGTGCAGGAAATGAATAAGTGCTACTACCGTAAATAACAGGAGGGAGAGCAGGCCGGCCTTTCGTCTGTTCATAGATTAATTATAGTAAGGCGTCAAAACTAAAGGTTTACTTTGAAATTACTTAAAAATCCGTGCGACCCTGAATAAGCACCTTTGGTGGATATTTTTCAATCTTTCTGCTAAATATTTAATTACTTTACGCACTTTAATTACCATTTCGATCAAAACCAACGCTGTATGCTAAAAAACATATCGAAGATTTTTTATATGATGATGACTGCAATTGCCGTCCCTTTTCTGTCCTCTGCCCAGGATACGCCAGCTCCGCCCAAAGGACTGGATGAAAGGATTAATGAGTGGTTTCAGCCCATTACGGATGCATGGAGCAGTTTTGTATTTTATACAATTAATCTGGGCGGTGTTCAGGTACCCCTTGTTGTGATACTACTTGTTTGTGGTGCTTTATTCTTCACTCTCTATTTTTCTTTTGTAAATATCCGGCGATTCGGTCTCGCTATCGAAGTAGTAAGAGGCAAGCATGATGACATTGAAAAAGATGCGAACAATGTGAAAGATCCAAATGTAAATGTCGTTGATGGCGATATTGTAAAAACCATCAAAGACGAATCGCATCATGGTGAGGTTAACCATTTCCAGGCGTTAGCAACAGCTGTCTCCGGCACGGTAGGATTGGGAAATATTGCCGGCGTAGCCATTGCCATTGCAATTGGCGGACCCGGTGCCACTTTCTGGATGATCATCTGCGGCCTGCTGGGAATGAGCAGCAAATTTGTCGAATGTACATTGGGAGTTAAATACCGTGATATTGATAAAAATGGTGTAGTGTACGGAGGCCCCATGTATTATTTAACCAAAGGATTTAAAGAATTAAAACTGGCCGGATTGGGAAAATTCCTTGCCATCCTGTTTGCAATTTTATGTGTGGGCGGTTCATTGGGTGGTGGTAATGCTTTCCAAAGCAACCAGGCTGCGCAACAAATTGCTGCCATGACTGGTATGCAGGGAGCATCATCGGGTTTTTTCATTGGCCTTGCACTTGCCATTATAACAGGTATTGTTATTATTGGTGGAATTAAAAAGATAGCAACAGTAACCGAAAAGATCGTTCCGATAATGGCGATCATCTATATCGTTGCTTCACTGATCATCATATTTGCCAATTTCAGTTTTATTGATGATGCCTTTTCCATGATATTTAAAGAAGCCTTTTCTCCGAGGGCCGGGCTCGGCGGACTGATGGGTGTATTAATTGTTGGTTTTAAAAGAGCGGCTTTCTCCAATGAAGCAGGTGCCGGATCAGCATCCATTGCACACTCTGCAGTTAAAACAAAATACCCCGCTTCTGAAGGGATTGTCGCCCTGCTGGAACCATTCATCGACACCGTGGTGATCTGTACGATGACAGCTCTTGTTATTATAATGTTCAATAAAGATGGCTTAATGTTCCCCTATGGTGGTGATGGAAAAGGAAGTGTTGTTTTAAATGCAACCGGGGGAAGCACCAGTGGTGTAGATCTTACCAGTATGGCTTATAACGAAGTGATACCGCATTTTTCATATGTACTTACCATTGCTATTGTTCTATTTGCCTTCTCTACCATGATCAGCTGGTCTTATTATGGCCTGCAGGCATGGAAATTCCTTTTTGGCCGTGGAAAAATCGCAGACCTCAGTTATAAATTTCTTTTTTTGGCATTCGTTGTCATAGGGGCATCCGTTTCATTATCGGCAGTCACCGATTTTTCTGATGCTATGATCCTGGCGATGGTATTCCCTAACATGATTGGTCTGTTATTCCTTTTTCCCAGGGTTAAAGAAGAGCTAAACAGATATCTAAAAGCAATAAAAGAATCAAAAGGGAAAAAATAATTTAAAAATAAGAAAATAGATTTTTAGATGAGTTTGTTTAGAAAGAAGTCGCTGGATCATATGTTGATCCAGGTTGCAGATTCAGAAAAAGGATTAAAACGTACCCTCGGAGCCGGAAACCTGATCGCCCTTGGCATTGGTGCTATCATTGGAGCAGGATTGTTTGTACGAACTGCGGCTGCCGCCGGACAGGCAGCAGGTCCAGCTGTGACCATTTCCTTTATTATCGCAGCTATCGGTTGTGCTTTTGCAGGTCTGTGTTATGCAGAGTTTGCCTCAATGATCCCGATTGCCGGCAGTGCGTATGCCTATTCGTATGTAACGATGGGTGAACTGATCGCCTGGATTATTGGATGGGCGCTGATCATGGAATATGCCCTGGGCGCTGCCACAGTATCTATTGCCTGGAGTGAATACCTGAATAAGCTGTTGGGAGGGGCTATTCCGTATGAATGGTGCCATTCACCATTTGAAAGTTTCACTGACTCTGCCGGTGTCCATCACTCCGGTATATTAAATGCACCTGCTTTAATCATTTTGCTGGCACTGACCTTGCTACTGATCAAAGGCACCCAGGAATCAGCTTTTGTCAATGCTATTATTGTATTTATCAAAGTGGCGATAGTGATCCTCTTCATTGCCATTGGCTGGCAATATATCAAACCAGAAAATCATACCCCGTACATGATTCCGGAAGGAACAGAGGCGGTCAAAGACCAGGCAGGTAAAATAATTGCTGATTACAGTAGCTGGAATAAACATGGTTGGGGTGGTATATTGGGTGGTGCAGCCATTGTATTTTTTGCCTTTATCGGTTTTGACGCCGTAAGTACAGCAGCACAGGAAGCAAAGAACCCGAAAAGAGATATGCCAATTGGTATCCTGGGTTCATTAGTGGTATGTACTATCCTTTATATCTTATTCGGATATGTATTAACGGGAGTAGCTCCCTGGAAGGATTTTGTGGACCCAGAAAAAGGAAGAGAGGCATCTGTTGCCTATGCTATCAGTACATATATGACGAATTACAAATGGCTTGCCGATGCTGTAACCGTGGCAATCCTGGCAGGTTTCTCCTCGGTTATTTTGGTAATGCTGATGGGACAGAGCCGTATCTTCTATACCATGAGTAATGATGGTTTGATCCCTAAAGCATTTGGTCAGTTACATCCAAAATATAAAACACCTTATAAAGCAAACTGGATCTTGTTTGTATTTGTTGGTGCCTTTGCCGCTTTTGTGCCCGGGCATGTGGCTGGCGATCTGACAAGTTTTGGTACCCTTTTCGCTTTTGTATTGGTGAGTATTGGAGTTTGGATACTACGAGTAAAAAATCCAACTATAGAACGTCCGTTCAGAACTCCAATGGTGCCGGTGGTGTGCAGTTTAGGTGCCATAATTTGCATAGCCATGATCGTTGGTCTTGATACCCAGACATTGAAAGTAGCATTTATGTGGATGGCTGTTGGGCTGGTTGTCTATTTTGCCTATAGCCGCAAAAGAAGTAAACTGAGAAATTTTGCAGATATGCTGCCCACAGCTGATGACTTTGAGTCAACTAAGAAATAATAAAATTGCCTGAACTGATAAAACAAACCGCCTTTGGGCGGTTTTTCTTTTACCCCTATTGCCTTACTTTTGCAGCCCGGTTTGATCTGTTTAATCTTTTGACTTAATGACTTTTTATCATGGGAAGAATTTTTGAAGTACGTAAAGCCTCGATGTTTGCCCGATGGGATAAGATGGCCAAAAACTTTACCCGTATCGGTAAAGAAATCATCATTGCAGTAAAAGCCGGTGGCCCCGATCCAAATTCCAATGCAGCCCTTCGCCGTTGTTTTCAGAATGCTCGGAGCGTAGGTATGCCAAAAGACCGGGTAGAAGCGGCAATCAAAAGAGCACAGGGAAAAGAACTGGTGAATTATGATGAGATACTGTACGAAGGTTACGGACCTCATGGCGTTGCAATACTGGTAGAAACAGCCACCGATAACCATGTAAGAACGGTGGCCAATGTAAAGTCATGTTTTACAAAAGGACATGGTACACTTGGTAATAGTGGCAGTGTGTCATTCCAGTTTAAAAAAATGGGAGTGTTTAAGCTAAAGCCGGAAGGATTGAATGCTGAAGACATGGAACTGGAGCTGATTGATTACGGACTGGAAGAACTCGGTGAAGGCACTGGTGAAAATGGTGAAGATATTTTAGTGGTACGTTGTGGCTTTACCGATTTTGGTAATATGCAAAAAGCATTGGAAGATAAAGGCATCACTCCTATTTCTGCCGAGCTGGAATGGATACCTAACGTAACCGTTCCTGTTAATGACGAGCAGGCAGCTGATGTAAGTAAGCTGATTGAAAAATTAGAACAGGATGATGATGTTCAGAAGGTATTTCATAACATGGGATGATAAACCCTTATTTCCTATTCATCAGTCACAGGTTCTTGGTAATCCCTGCATAAATTTTTTTGATTTCTCTGCAAAAGCCCTGCCCGGCTCACTTACATATTGAATATCTATTGCTCTAAGCTGCCCCTCCAGGCTTCTTAACTGGTCGTTCTGGCTTCCAAGACATGATATGCGCTGCTGGTATCTCTCCCTGCTGCTTTGGTTACTGGTTTGTGAAAGCCGTCTTTGCGCCTGGCATATTTTTACTTCGTTTTCCAGGATCATTTGTTTGGTCATTGCTCCATGATCCATCATCTGTGCCATTGCTTGTTGAGTAGCGGGGTCCTGGTACACATTACCCTGTTGGCTGGTATATAGTCTTGCCTCCTGCAATCTTACCTGTTCCTTTCTGAATTCAATAACTGCCATTTTTTGTGATACACAATCATCTCCCACCCTGGCCTCATCTCTGGCAATCTTATCTCTTTCTTTTTGTATGCCGGCGCTTGCCTTCATAAAAAATTCATCCTCCGCTATTTTAAAAGGTGCAGGATCGAAACATACACTTACCTCTTCCAGCTCTGTTATTTTACAACTGTAACTTCCACTCTCCATTTCCATAATAATATATAGTCCTTTATCTGTAAACTGGTATCCCACCCCGAAATTTCCAATGTATTTATTAGTGCTTACATTGATCTCTTCCGGAAAAGTTTTTCCGAAAAGGAAATAAACAGGACTGGATGGATTATCGTATTTATAAGCCCATGTTTTTATCTTATCCCCGCAATAACCTCTCCGTTCAGATTTTTTATGTACTGTGTAATTCCCTGATGGGCTTGTAAGATTAACCTGGTGTGCCTGTGTATTTCCTGTAGAGACCCAATGCTCGATAGTTCCGTTTTTTTCTGCATTTTTGAATGTATATGCATTCCCTTTCAGCCCCAGTACATAAAACAGGAATTTGGCGTCATCCGTCTTTATATCACACAACCCTGGTCCGCCACCTCCCCGTTGAGGCGGAAGAATTCCTACATAGCCCTTTACAGTGTTGATAAACATACATTGCTCTACAGCACCGCTGCTGATCATTGACTTGATACGTACTTTCTTATCAAAACATAATTTTTGTCCTGCTGGTGATATTATTTCGGCAACAGATTCTCCAACGACCACCGGAGCTGAAAGAACACCATTATAGTAAGGCTGATCAGGCCAATCGCCCCAGGCCGTATCCCTGCGGGGCGGGTCTTGTGCTATAACGAAATTCACAATCAATAAAAATTTTGCGATGATTAATCCAAAATATTTCATAGTTACTCTTTTTAAAATAACGGATTATTCAAAATGATATTCCAATAAAATCGACTCCTCTGTCTTACTCCACCCTGATCACATGCATTTGCCTTCTTTCATCCCCTGAAAACCGGAATATATATTCACTGCCTTCGGGAGGAAATGATTGTGCAATATTAATTCCGCCGAAACCTGTCGTAACCCTGAACCATTCAAGATTCCAGTCATCACTGAATATATCGCTTCCAAAACTGGTGTTAAGCCGGAAATGACGGATATCAGCTTTTCGCACCGGCCTGTTTAGTTCCAGGTGAATCGTTTGCCAGCTCTTATCCACCCATCTTGCCCCATTATTGACATTAGGAAATGCCTGGGTGGTTCCATCTGCATATTGCACGGTAATACTGACATTATCATTACCACCCCGCAGGTCATCATTGCCTGTTGCAAATTCCACGTATAAATGGCGGATACTTCCATCCGGCTCTCTTTCCGGGAAATTTGGAATATCCCGTGGTGGTGTATGTTCATTGTCATATCGGGTATTGACAAAATAGGTTCTCCAGGCTTTTCCATTTTCTACTTCAAAAAAACATTGCCCGGCAAGATCCGGAACCAGCGTTACCATCCTGTTTCGCATATTGGGGTCGTAGGCTAAAATCTTATATTCTCCTGCACGGTTACCAAAATCTCCCTGGTAACGGCCCAGGGAATAACCTACTGCCAATACAACATGATTACCTCCGCTGCCGCCATTGATACTGGGCACTCCCCCACCAAATAATCCGATAGGAACTGATTTTCCTGCATCAATTGCATTTTTTAATTCTTCCAGCCTTCCTCCCCCGGTACCCTGAATGCCCCATCGGAATATTTCACCCGCCCTGAAATTATTGGCCACTTCCAGTTCTGACCACTTTTCGTTTACATTCCACATGGAATGTTGCTGCCGCTGATAAATATAGGATTGAAGAGGAGTTGCATTGGCAGGAGTATAGGTTTGAGTGGGAATGGGAATCCTGTTCCTGAAATAATCTAAAGCTGAATACACCATCCCTCCGCACAACCCACCCCACCGGATGATATCTTCTCCATTAAACGTATTTACAAAACGAAATCCATTTGTTTCAGGGTTGAAAGATGTTAGTTTTCTGCTGTCATTATCCCGCTTAATCAAATGCCATTTTTGTTTCAGATCATTGGTTACACTGTTGGCAAAACTTACCAGGCCGCCATCTCTTTTCCTTCTGTCAGTGACAACAAGATATTTATTGGTTTTCGATTTAATATGGTAATACCCATCACCGGTTTCTATTAGCTGCCATAATTGGCTATCCTCGGCTGACTCCGGATCCATGGAAGGAGCAAACAATCTTTTTTGTGTGAGATAAAAACCGGAGGATGATTTGATTTTATAGAAACCACCGGGTTTAGGAATAAAACTCCATTCCTGCTGAACCGGGTAATTGACAAAACTCCATAAAAATGCAACCGACCCTGTTGCAGGTACTACATCCTTAATCGTAAGATAGCGGTAATCACTGCCGGATCGCAACAAAAAAGTTCCCTGGTTAATATATATCTCATCAGCTGTCGCTATCCTGGTGTTAACCTCTACCCGGGCCGGGGTGGCCACATAGGTTACAGAATCTTTTTTTACAATTGGCTTAGTTGGGATGATTGCTTTTCGGGGTTCAACTTTTTTTGCCGGCAATGGTGGTTGCTGTGAAAAAAGCATTGAGGTCTGAAATAAAAGTAATCCTGTCAATAAAAGATTTTGTGGGCTCTTACTATTCAATTTCATAGTTAATGGTTTTAATCAGTTAGTAATTGCTAACACCCGATATTCATGCAATCAATACCTTTCACCGGTATTATTTCAATCCTTCGTTTATCCGGGTTAAATCGCCATGCCTTTTTTATCAATTTTATATACTCATTAGTGGTTTCTTTGCCCCATGCTATAATATAATTATTCTCTATTTTGTTTTGCCTGCAAAAACTACTCCGGACTGTCCAGCCCTTTTGCACACCCTTAATCTCCAGTGCATCCACAATAGTGAATTGGCCGGAGGCGGTATCTTCTCTGATGCTGAAAAAAACCACATAACTGTTTCCTTTTTTAAATACA
>Ga0209063_1000923_pt1 | contig 16564 bp, 13 predicted proteins | sample KloWWTmeKNB19Kit_FD_187177 | JGI IMG/M metagenome (GOLD analysis project Ga0209063, IMG submission 187177) | Active sludge microbial communities from Klosterneuburg, Austria, studying microevolution and ecology of nitrifiers - Klosterneuburg... | ecosystem: Engineered > WWTP > Aerobic digester >...
CCTACCCAAAAATGCTCCAGAAGTGAAACCACGGATGAAATTATTAAGCCCAAACAATTGATTAAAGCTGGCTTTGACCAAACCAAATTTTGAATAATATTTTGATTGAATGTCTGAAACATGCTCAATTCCGCCTAGCCCCATTTTCTTGAAAAAGAGGTCGGCCGTCTCATCGTCAGACATGTGGACAAATACCAACTTTACTCCAGACTTTACAAGAGATTTTTTTTGTTCGCTCAACTCGTGCAGGGCTTCTCGGCAAAAAGCACATCCAAAATGCCTCAAAAAAACCACCAATACTCCATGCTGCATGGATAATTCATAAAGTTTATTGCCTTTGTTGGTTTTCATTTCTTTCAAAGTATCTGTCATTCAGGGATGATTTATAGGTATTCTCTTTTTGGTTTTACTAAAGAAATGACATACCTTGTGTTATAATAAATTTACCTTGTTTCGATATGACTCAAGTAAGTTATTTAACATTATTTGCAATTATTTAGTTTTATATTTTTTAAATGTCATCGACCAAATATTCAATCAGCGAAATATTGAATGAATTGGGTGAAAATCGGGAAGACTATTTTCAAGCGGTAGCACCTCCCATCATCCAGTCGAGCAATTTTCATTTTAAGACTCTCAAGAGTTTTAGAGATAAAATAGTCAACGAATGGACATCCAATATCTATACTAGAGGAAATAACCCTACTGTACATATCCTTCGCAAAAAAATCGCGGCCCTAGAAGGTGCCGAAGATAGCATCATTACAGGCTCTGGGAGTGCCGCAATAGCTATGGCTGTTATCAGTCAAGTAAAAGCAGGAGACCACGTCATTTGTATTCAAAATCCCTATTCGTGGACGTATAAACTCCTGACTAATTTATTAGCGAGATTCGGCGTCGAGTCAACATTCATCGATGGGACAGACAATTCCAATTTCGTAAAAGCCGCCAAAGAAAACACTAGACTTATATACTTAGAAAGCCCCAATAGCTTGACCTTTGAAGTCCAAGATTTGAGCTTTGTTGCCAATTTCGCTAGAGAAAAAAATATAATCACCGCTATAGACAATACACATTGCACCCCTATTTATCAAAATCCTCTTAGCTTCGGCATCGACATAGTCATCCATTCCGCCTCAAAATATCTGAATGGCCACAGCGACATCTTGGGGGGAGTCATTTGCGCTAATAATCACATTATCAGGCAGATAGCTAAGCAAGAGTATATGATACTGGGATCAATCATTAGCCCCAATGATGCTTTTTTGATGATTAGAGGCCTAAGGACCTTGGCGCTACGTGTAGAACGAAGTGACAGTTCCTGCCGCTATATAGTTGATCACTTGGCCCAAAATCCAAAAATCAAAAAGATATACTATACTCAAGACCCAAATCATCCCCAAGCAAGCCTTATCAAGTCACAAATGAAAGGAAATGGTGGGCTATTCTCACTAGAGTTAAATACTGATTCGATGCAAGAAGTTGAAGATTTTGTACATTCCTTGAGACACTTTCTGTTTGCCGTATCTTGGGGAGGCCACGAGTCATTGATATTTCCGACCTGTGCATTTTATGGTGTTCAGGGTATCAAGCCTTATTTGCCATTCCAATTCATTAGATTCTATATAGGATTAGAAGATCGAGATCTTTTACTCCAAGACATCATTCAAGCATTAGATAAAATCAACTAAAAACCAATCATGCAGAAAATCTTGATAGCCAACAGAGGAGAGATAGCCATCAGAGTCATGAAAACCTGCAAAAAGATGGGAATCAAGACCGTCGCAGTATATTCCGACGTTGATAGAACAGCATCGCACGTTTTATTCGCAGATGAGGCCATATATCTTGGACCTGCTCCTTCGAACCAATCATATCTCCTAGGAGACAAAATAATCCAAGAAGCTCTAAAATTGGGCGTAAATGGCATACACCCAGGCTATGGCTTCCTTTCAGAAAATGCGCTCTTTGCACAAAAAGTAATAGATGCTGGGATGAAATTTATCGGTCCTAGCCCTCAAACCATAGAGTCAATGGGCTCCAAAATTGCTGCTAAGGAGATTGCCGATAGCGTCGATGTACCCATGGTACCTGGCACAAAAAACGCAATCACAGACCAACAAGAAGCCCTCAGCATTGCCACAAAGATTGGCTTTCCAATCCTGATAAAAGCATCTGCAGGAGGTGGAGGTAAAGGGATGAGGATCGTTCATGAAGTGAGCGAATTTTTGTCGCAGTTAGAAAGGGCTAGTAGCGAAGCTTTGGCCTCTTTTGGTGACGGTTCCGTATTTATAGAAAAATATGTGGAAAATCCACGCCATATCGAAATCCAAATCCTTGGAGATCAAATGGGCAATATCGTCCACCTGTTCGAACGGGAATGCTCTATCCAAAGAAGACACCAAAAGCTAATAGAAGAAGCTCCATCCTCCTTGTTGACGCCACATCTAAGAAAGGAAATGGGCGATGCAGCCATTCGATTAGCCAAAGCCTGTAATTATACAAGCGCAGGAACGGTTGAGTTTTTGGTGGATAAAAACAATAATTTTTATTTCCTAGAAGTGAATACTAGATTGCAAGTAGAACATCCCGTGACAGAGCTCATCACCGGTGTTGATCTTGTGGAGCAGCAGATTAAAATAGCCCAAGGACAATCTCTACCTTTTACTCAAAATGAACTAAAGATTTCGGGACATGCGATGGAATTGAGAGTCTGTGCCGAAGATCCTTTCAATGATTTTTTACCAAGTATAGGAGTATTAGAAACTTACAATCGGCCTTCAGGACTGGGCATTCGGGTGGACGATGGCATGGATGTGGGTCAGGAAATTTCTGTATATTATGATCCTATGATTGCCAAACTGATCGTCCATGGCTCTTCGCGACGAGAAGCGATATATCGTTTGCTTCAAGCCATCAAACAATACGAAATAAATGGCGTCGAAACCACATTAGAATTTGGAACTTTCGTATTAAACAACCCACATTTTATTGCAGGGGATTTCGATACCCATTTCATTCAAAATTATTTCAAACCTGAAAATATTTTAGATCAAAAAAAATCGGACTATGCTATGGTCAGCAAAGTCGCCGTTCTGATAGCATCCAACCAATATCATAAACTAAGTCCACCAACCGCCTTTTCTACCAATTGGTCGAAAAATACAAGGGAATAATCGGGTACTTAGGGATTCTGGAACTATTAGCCCATATCTTAGGTTTTATTGGTATAAATTCAAATAAAAATGATTCAAAAACGAATAGCTTTTAGTTCAGGAAATTGGATAGTTAGTTTATTTATTAGTGTATTGGTTTTAGTGGGTTTCTATTATCTTGCAGTAGGGCTTTTCAAGATTTTGGCGGCCATTTCACCAGTACTCTTGATATGTTCTTTGATTTTTAATTATAATGTAGTCCTCGATCACATCAAAGAATTAGGATTAAAATTATCTCAAAACCCAATTTTTGGCATCCTCAATATAATCCTTAATATTCTAGCCTTCCCATTTGTCATAGGATATCTCTTTGTCAAATCAATATTTAGCTCGACTTGGCTTTTCCCGCCCAAAGAGCCGCTTTATTCTAAGCATCAGACGACCGAATATACCGAATACGAAGAACTCCCAACAGAGGAAGGAACAAGCTACAATAAGCGCTGAATTGATTAGAGTTTTATGGTAGTATATGTTTTGCTTTGCCTATTTGTAACGGTTTTGTACTTCATCATCCAGTGGTATTTAAGACTTGTATTTAATGGGCAGGCCATGCCAGATAGTTTGAATCAAAACACGCCTAGCCGAACTGTTTCTGTGGTAATTCCCTGTAGAAATGAAAAAAATTCAATAGAAACAAGGATAAAAGACATTTTACTTGTAACCTACCCAAAGGACCTTTTGGAAATTTTAGTCGTAGATGATTTTTCTGAAGATGGAACAGCAAATGTAGTTCAAGATTTCGTTGGTAAAACACCTAAAAGCAATATCAAACTACTTTCACTGTCAGACATCTCCACCAATGATGATTTGCCCCACAAAAAATTGGCCATCGAGTATGCAATTAGCAATGCTGTTGGGGATTTAATCTTGCTAACAGACGCTGATTGTCGCAATAAGCCTATATGGGTCTCTGCGATGGTCCAAAGTATTGAGAACTACGATCTCCAATTGGCTACAGGCCCCGTTCTGATCAATTCGCCTAAGTCAAAATTCGATTATTTCCAAGGGTTAGATTTTGCAGCCATGATGGGCGTCACTTGCGCTGGGATTCGTTCGCAAAAATTTTATTTGGCCAATGGTGCCAATTTGATTTTTACCAAAACTGCATTTGAGACAGTGGACGGCTACTCCAGTTTCCGTCATGTTGCCTCAGGTGATGACGTTTTTTTGGCTAAAAAAATATCCGAACGCTTTCCAAATAAAATTGGTTTCGTCAAATCTCCCGATGCGATAGTCTATACCAATGCCCTTACTACCTGGAGCCATTTCATCCAACAAAGATTGAGATGGAGTGGTAAAACCAATCTGTTAAAAAACCATTTGATCAATGGAATCGCCTTGTCTATAGGGCTCCATCATGTACTCATTTTAACCTCAATTTTGGGCTTATTCATTGATTTTCAAACATTTGGAAAATTGCTTTTTTTTCAACTCGCCGTGAAAATTTTTATTGACTACGCATTTCTCTCAGATATAACAAAAGTTTTTAAGACCGAATATTTATTAAAATATTTCCCGTCTGCTGAATTTTACCACTTGGTATATCTGCCAATAATCGCAGCATTAAGCATTTTCGGAATAAAACCAAAATGGAAAGGTCGATTGGTACCATCAGTCAAATAACAAAACAAGACCTTTCAGGTATGAACCTTCGGGATGATATACATTGATTGGGTGATCCTGCCCTTGCATTAATTTGTGGATTATCTGAGCTTTTCGACCCGATTCGATGCATGCAGCTATCACAGTATTTTGAAAAAGTCTATCATCTACCACTTGTGAACAAGAAAAAGTAAACAACATACCGCCCTTTTTTACCTTTTCGATCGCTAAAGCATTGAGCCTTTTGTATCCAGATACAGCATTGTGTTTTTTGGCAAGACTTTTGGCAAATGCTGGAGGATCTATGACGACTATATCAAAGCACTCACTTTCTTTATCTTTAAAAAAATGCATGGCATCGTCGCAGATGGACACATGATTTAGGGAAATATGATTCAATCCAAGATTGATTTCTAACTGAGCTATCGCAGATTTTGAATAGTCCACAGAAACCACCTTAGTTGCTCCGTGTAATAGCGAATACAAGCTAAATCCCCCTGTGTAACAGAACGCATTCAACACGGTCTTGTTCTTTGAGATTTCGCCTAGTAGCTTTCTGTTGTTCCTTTGGTCAAGAAAAAAGCCAGTTTTTTGGGAATTGGCAAGATCGGTTTGGAATACAATTCCATTCTCTAAAAACTCTACGATTGGGTTATTTCCAACAATAAAATGATCCTCCACCAATTGAATGGATTGCTTCAATGTCTCCTTAGATTTTACATAGATGGCATCTATTTTCCATCCTCGAATTTTCTGTAGTTCTGCCCCAATTTTATCTTTCATCAACCAAATGCCTATGGAATGACATTGTATCACAGCGGTAGTATTATAGATATCAATGATCAATCCTGGTAAGTCATCACCTTCTCCATGTATCAATCTGAAAGCATTCGTTTTAATATTTTCAAGCTCTAATGTGTTTAGTCTTTTCTCTAGAGCATTTTGCAATTTGTCATGCCAAAATGAACTGTCAATTTCAACATCCTCAAAACTCAATATCCTAACAGCAATGCTGGCACCTTTAGAATAGTATCCGACTGCCAAAAAATTTTGTCTAGCGTCTGTTAATCTCACCAAGTCCCCTTCTTCCAAATATTTATTTTCATCTATTCCACCGCTAAAAACCCAAGGGTGCTTCCTTTGGATAGATTGGATTGCTTTTTGCCTGACTATAATTTGTTTCATCATAAAAAAATAAAAAAGCTCAAGATAAAAACCTTGAGCTTTATAGAATATAAAAAAAATTAAAATATTACAATTTCAAAATGCTAATTGATGCATTTGATTTTCCTTGATTCAACCGTAAGAAATACTGGCCACTAGGATATTTGCTCATATTTACTTCATTCGAACCTTGGTTTAAATTAAAGGTTTCCATGACTTGGCCCAATTGATTAGTTATACTAGCTCCTCTAAATTCAATCGCTGTTTCTACCTGTAATTTGTTTGAAACTGGGTTTGGAAATAATTTTATCTTGGCTTTTTCCAATAAATCATTAGTACTGGTGATGATCAAATCCGAAAGGAATCTTGGTCTCAACTGATAACCGGAAGTATAAGGAGAACTGCTGTCGAATTGGCTTCCTATACCTATGACGTCAAATGTACCAGTTGGGGCCGGAGTTCCATACAATGAAGACAAAGAATCAATAATCAACATGATCGTATCGGTTCCATTGTCAATTCTACACGTAAAATTGCTACCTGTATTGGTCCAAAAGGTTGGATTTGTAATTTTAAAACTATTGGCTCTAACCAATTTTGATTCCGTTACTTCGCTTACTCGCGTGATTTGGAATGGTGTGATCAATGAATTACCACCACTTACTTTCCATATTGTATCAGCAGTTAATTGGCTCAAACCATTGAATTGGCTCAACCTTCCACGTACTTTTACTTCGTCTCCTTGAGTTACTGCATATCCAAAATTCTTTGTGCTATTGAATACCCCAATTCCATTGTTAGAGTTATCTATAATGGTGAAGCTAACACCATTTCCTCTGATATTAATTCCATAAACGATTGCCGATACTTCAAAATATTTATTTAACGAATCTGCAACACCTGATGCATTTTCTGATTGTAATTTGTCTAAAGTCACAATCTGATATGTGATTGGATTTACAGGAGTGGTAGTAGATCGAACAAATACTGTCCCCGCCATATCTGGTGCGTGTGGATCACATTGGTATTTGTATAATCCTGGCGTATTGAACGTATAAGTATAAACCCAATTGCCCCCAGCTACAGCTCCATTGGTAAAACTCACTGGATTAGATGGGAAAACTGACTGCGAGCCATTTACATTGTGGCTTCCAGATGTATTAGTCCAACGCACGGTTTGTCCTTCATATATCGTAATATCTTTAGGAGTAAAGCTAAAATCTGCTACTACTACATCTGTATAACTTGGTGTGGCTGTATTGACTCTACCTGGAGTACCTTTAAGCCTTTTATTATTCACAACGATCGAGTTGGTACTATCTACGGCTACTCCCCAGCTACTAACTTCTGAATTGTCCAAATTGGAGGCAATCAACTCTATAGAAGGTCCCGAACCATTAGCCAAAGTAGGCCAAGGCGCAGACGAACCATATTTTACTGAATCAATAAAGACTCCTCCTCCATCACGCAGCTCTATAGCTTCACCACTGTTGCTCAATCCGTTGGAAGCGCCTCCTATACTTGCTGGCCATTCGTGAGTGGTTGTATAACCAAACCCAAGTGTGAGGGCATTTATTTTAGCGGTAGTGACAACGAAACCATTGGCTGGGATGGTTGTTCCTGCTGGAAAAGTATAAGAAATTCCTCTCGTAAACTGCCAACCAGAAATATCAACAGGAGATGATGAAGGGTTGTGAAGTTCTATATACTCCAATGAATCTGCACCCGATTCTGGTGGGTTATACATGATTTCATTTATGATGACCTGTGCCTGAGAGTAAGTTGAAAACAAAATAATAAAAAAGAAAACTGAGTACAATTTTTTCATAGATGATAAAATTTATTGAATTATATAAAAAAAGAACTTCCGAAATTAATATGGTTTATTTTATTATGAGTGATAAAGTTACGAAATAATGCAAAAAAAAAGAGCGAATAATTTTATTTTATTCGCTCTTTTTCAATATCCTATTGCTCGTGTAGCTTTTTTTCAAGAGTGGGATTGGAATTTTTTCCAGATTTTTTTCTTGGAGGAGTCGCAGCTTCTTCTCCATTTTTGTTTCTTTCTGCGTTATTCTTTCTCATTTTCGCCAATACTTGTTTTTGTTCTGGGGTCAATGTACTTTCATTTATCACAGCAGGTTTGGGTTTTGGTTTATCAGTAAGTTTCGGTGACGTTTGTGCCGATAACATAGCTGCAAAAAATACTAAACCGAAAGCGCCTAAGATCTTTTTTTTCATATTAATTTTTTTTTATATAAATAAATTGAATAATTTTGTACAAAAATAACTCGTTTTTTTTACAATCTAATTCTCTTTAACGTAGTTTTAACTCGAAATTTTATCGGTTGGTTTTATTCCGAAAAATTGATTTGAATTTCATTTTAGTTAATTTCTTTTCAATTAAATTGGCAAAGAATAAAACAAATCTTTATTATTCGGACTTTATTTAAAAAAATTTACATTATAAAAATAATTATATGCAGATTGGGCAAATTTTAATTATCACTCTACTGGGTTTGAACGTTTTCAGCATAAAGTCTTGCGTAAAATCGCCAGAATATAAACAAATGAAAGACTGGAAAGTAGTCAACTACAGCCCTATGAACTTCGAAATGGAAGGCAAAGCACTTTATTATAATCCGAATGGAGTTGGATGTAATGTAATTGGGGTTAATATGGATGTGTACATTGATGGCACGAAGGTTACTACAATCGTTCAAGACGGACAAAAGACCAAAGTGCCACCTAAATCAACTTTCGAAATTCCACTTAAATTCAAAATCAAACCCGAAGGTGGTATCATGAATGGCCTTAAAAATTCCTTTAAACTGCTGTCTAACCAAAAAGTAAAAGTCCGATATGTCGGTGTTGTCACCCTCGAAATCTTAAAAATCCCCTATAAGGTACCTATGGATGCCACCGAAGAACATTCTATGTCAGAATTTATGAAATAAGATCAATTTCCCTTCTTTTTAAAGGGATTGAAATCCTTTATCTTATCGGAAGCTTTATTCAATACGTCCTTACTTTTATCGTCAAGGACTTTGTCCGTTTTACCTTTCAAAATCTCGGTCGCCTTTGTACCAACTTGGTCTTTTACTTTGTTCTTGATGGAATCGGCTATCCTCTGAGTTTCTTTCTTAGCTATGGCAGCAAGGCTATCTTTGGCGCGCTGCATCTCCTGTTGGGCCCTTTCTTTCGCTTTATTCAGCTCTTCCTCTGCTTTGGCTTTTGCCTTGCCGATTTCTTCGTTGGCTCTGTTTTGAATAGAATCCTTTACTTTTTGTGTGGTTTCTTTCAATGTCGTTGCAACTTCACTCTGGATGGTTGAGCTGCCATCTGATCCCGTCGGTTTGATATTTATTTTCGGGTTTTTAATATTCCCACCAATAGAAATAAGAACATTGATAAATTCGCCATTATTTATATTAACACCATATTTTGAGGCTTCTTTAGACAAAAAATTTAAGCCTTGATTGGCAGCTGCACCAACGGCATTCTTATCCAAAAGTTTCCTTGGAATTTTGGTTTTTATAGTGTACGCCATGTCTTGAGTAAGACTGTGGCTACCGCCTATTTTAAAATTAATATCTTTTAGCTTGTAGTCAAATTCCTTTAGGTTAAAAACACCATTTTTCAATTCAATCCAGTTCTTTGTATCATTAATGGATAGGCTTTTCACTTCAGCTATATTCAATTTATTCCCAATTTCTTCTAGAGCTTTGAGGTTTTTGATATTGCCATTAAGCGTATGTACAAATCCTGAAAAGTTCAAAGTATTCAGATCAGGCATCAATCCCTCTCCCATTTTACCAGATAATTCTATTTTCGTATTGAAAATACCTTCCAAATAAGCTCCTAGTGGGGCAATCATCTTTATAGTATTAAATGTATTAAACACATTTCCGAATGGCATTTTATCCATTCCCAAATTCATATTGAAGGAGGGCTTCTCTGTCCCTTTGGTATCATACAGTCCATCAAAATGAACTGCGCCACCAAAAAGTTGTGCGGCTACATCTTGCATTTTCATTTTTTGGTCAGTAACTGCCACGACCCCTTTACAGTTTTTCAAATCCATATTGCTGTAGGTCAACTGATCGATATTGGCATCGACCATGACATTAATATTTTCAGGGACTTTTATAGGTGCAAATGATTCCTCTTTGGTCACAGGTGGATTAGTAGAACTGCCCTTAGCTGCTGGTGCGGGATCCATAAATTCATTCAGATTCAATCGTTTTGAAGTCATCTTGACCTTGCCTTCCAACATTTTATTATCAAAGACATAGTCAAAAATATTTTCCAACTGACCAGAAAAATTAAAGTCATTCTGCCCAATATGAGTCGTAAGTTGTTCTACCTTGAATAATGCAGGAGTCATTTTTCCCTTTGCAATATTATTTTTTAATTGATATGTATCATAATTGATTTGGCCGACCTGAGCATCTAAGCCAAATGAAAACTTGTCAAATGGCCTCGTACTTGCTTGAACTTGACCATTTTTTGCCGTTAAATCACTTTGTTGACTAGCAGTAGTGGGCGTTTCCATTGCTTTCAGCCATTCATTAGCATCAAAGAAATTTGAACTCAATTTAAAATCACCATCTAGTGTTACATTCGGCAAAAAATATGCCAAAGGATTTTTAATATTACCATTACCTTGTACGTCACTTTTACCCAATTTTGCATTTATTTGAGGTATTTGTATCATTTGCGGACTAAAACTTGTATTCACAGAATTAATCTTAATATCTGGATATTGTGCGTACTTGATATCAATGTTTTGTCCCGTGGCCATTCCGTCAAATTTCACTTTGTCATATTGACTTGCTTTTACATAAGACATGCGGGTTTCGATATCCAAGTTCCCATTTATCAACCCACTCAATCTTTTCATATCTTCAATTTTCACACTATTTTGGACCATACCGAGATCCACTTTCCCTTTAAATCCACCTTTGATGTAAGGGTCTGAAATGGGATTTTTCACCAATAAATTTATAGATATGGGGTCTTTTCCTAAGTTAAAATTCATGCCAGGAATATCAATTATTAGCGCATCGAGATTTGATCCACCTGGAAATGAAACCTTACCCTTGCCATTAACGCTGGACAAAGCAGCAGGCAATGATGGATACTGAAGGCTTCCATTCTTGATATCAAGATTGGCATTGATGGCAGGATAATAAACGGGCTTGTCCAAATATTTACCTTTAAGAGCTAAATCAAATGTAAAATTGCCATCTGCTTTGATATCACTATAATCTTTGGTATATACACCTGGTATAAGGGACATCAACTGCTTGAAATTATTGTTTGGGGTATTGACCTGAATGTCCATGGAATACCCATTAGGCAACATCCCAAGACCACCCTTGGACACTAGGTTTAAATCATTAAGTTTCATTTCATGTTTCAATATGGTAAAATACTGCTTAACCATATCGACATTCAAGACCAAATCCATATTGGTCTTGACTTTATTGAGGTAATTAATACCCCCATATTTAGTTGTTAAGCTTTCGATATCAGTTTGTGTTGCTAAATCAAAAACCTCGTCAGTAAAATTACCTTTACCCGAGTGGTTTAGTTTATTCATTACTACTTTCGCACCAAGTTGTCGATCTTCATAACTTATGTCCCCATCAATAATTTTATAACCTTTTAGTTTTAAAGCAAAGGACGAAGGCTCTTTTTGGACTGAATCAGGTAGCGTTATATTATAATTAGCCTCGCCATTCTCCAATACTAAAATGTTGAGCTTTGGATTGACCAACTTTATGCCATTGATCTTCACCAATTTTTCACCTTTTATGATGGATAAAATATCCAAATCTAAATCCAATGATTTAATATCGGCCAATTTGATATTTTCAAATGTCCCTTTTCCATCGACCAATATATTATTGATACCCAATCTAAAATCAGGAAATGACTTTATTAATGTAAAATCAATATCGCCAAAATCCACTTTGGCATTGACTACATTTTTATTGATTTCTTCTTTGACTAAAGAAATAATTTTATCCTTAAAAAAGAATGGGAGAGCAATAACTACTAGCAAAAGCACAAAAAGTGCGCCTAAAAGCCATTTAATCCAAGATTTCATGTAACAACTGAATTTATTAATGTCAGGAATAAAAAAACAAAAGTATGATACTGCATGATGTTTTAATTCGCATCAAAAATACAATGAAAATCAAATTAAAAGGTCAAAAAAGTGAGGATTAACACAATAATAACGCTGAGATGCAACTATCCTAAAACAAAAATGCGCCCTCGGGAGGGATCCCGAGCGACGCACTTCAAAATAATGCAAACCTACTCTGACACAAAGATACTATACTTCATTAAATCTGCAAATATTTTTGCAAAAAAATTTAGTTAATATTTTCTTAAAATTTTTAATGGGTAAAAAGAGCGGTGATTTCGGATATAAATATGAGTTCAATTTGCAACTGCCCTAAAACAAAAATGCGCCCTCGGGAGGGATCCCGAGCGACGCACTTCAAAATAATGCAAACCTACTCTGACACAAAGATACTACTGTTGATTAAATCTGCAAATATTTTTACCATTATTTTTTATTTTTTTTTCACATTTTTTTATTTTTAATATTTTATTTATTGATTATCTTATTTTTATATAGTTTTAGCGCATAATAATTTTATTTTCCATGTAAACTTTATTTAAGAGACTAAATCCTATGTTTTCAAAATAGACCTCTCTGCCCATTAAGTTGATACCTGAATTAGGATTATCCCAATTATTTTGATATATTTGCCTTAATTAAAGGTAAGATTAAGGGGAATTTCTTACTATTACGTAAAGCAAAAGGCATCAACATGGACGCATTTATTAATCGTATCTACGCAATTTCTCCCGAACTAAGAGAATCAACTGCATTCAATGTCGAAAACAAATTGGATCAGCTCATCGAGCGCTATCCCTATATATCTGGATTGCACAATTTAAAATTAGAACATTATAAAGAAAGTCATAATTATCTCCAAGACGATTTGATGCATAAGGCACTGCTTTATTGTCACGATAGAAACAAAATCTATAAATTGGTCAAAGGCACCTTAAAATTTGATACGCTAGATGCTGATTTTGAACCGATAGCACAACCTATTGTCACAGATGAGGATATCCAAATTCTAAGCACTTCAAGTGTTAATACCCTTCAAACACAACACGATGCCGTTGAAGAAATACCTGAAGTAATGGAGTCCATCACTGAACCCAATCTTGTGACCGATAAAGTGGATGAGGCACTCGCTAGCGAAGATCCTATTGCTGTTTATCTTCCAGAGCTGGAGGATAATGACTTAAAAATAACAGAAGAAAAAATCACTGTTATTGAAAATTTAAAGCAGGAAGAGGTGGCTGAAATTCCACTACCAGAGCCTATACGATGGGATGTCATCATTGTTGATTATTTACCGCATTTAAATATAGCTGGAAAATTTCATGCTGATTTAAAATATGTAGATAACCCCGTCATTCCGAAAAAAATACCTGAAGTTAAGTTCGACATTAGTGAACCAACTATTGAAGTGCCACAACCTATCCGAGGTAAAATGGAGCAAATTAATGAAATAATAGTTCCAGTTACAGAAATTTCAGAACCAATCATCGAAGTGACTGAACAAATCGTTTTAACAACAGAGCCTGTCGCCGAAGTAATTTCTCCAGTCGTTGAAATTCCTGAGTCCGAAATACAAGAGCACGAATTGGTGATGGTGCCAGTGGATATGACTTCCGAGAAAGAAGCTAGTTCAAATCTTTCAGGACAAATTGCATCAAAAACCGAAGATTATGAACCAAAAACTGCCGAAAGATTCGATGATGTTGAATTGATAATAAAAAATGATCCATTTAAAGATGATGATCAAATACACCTGGATTCAGATAATAAAATATTGGCAAAAGAAGAAATAGTCCTAGATGAATTTATCGAAGAAGATTTCGAAAAAGAGAACCAGGCCAAGAATGAGAAAAAGAAGAAGAAAAAAAATAAGAAAGGAAAATCCAAAGACAAATCAAAGACAGATTCAGACGCTGATTTACATCAAAGAGAAGCGCAAAATTTAACTTTGAGCAAAGATGAAGTGAATTCAATAGAAGAAAAGGAAGCCAGCCAAGAAGAGGAACTTATAGGTATAGCTCAAGTTTCAGACATATTAGAAACAGAAATCAACCAGCCCCCAGAAGTAGGGATGATAGAAGAATTAGAAACATTGAATCAAGAAAGTAAGATTGATAACTCTATCGAAGTTCTAGAGCCTGAGATTTCAACTCCTGCACAGCCAGAATCAGATTTCCTAGCAGAAGTTAAAAACATCGAAGACGAAGGAGCTTCCATTGAAGCCGCCTTTAATGCAAAAATTGCCCAAGAAGTGGTTCACCTGAAAAATTTGCCTGAAGACGATGAATCTAATATGGAGCGCGTAAAATCATCCGTACAGAAATCAATCGAGATTTCAGAAAGTTCACAAGAAACTTCCTCATTTACCAATTGGCTCTTAAAATTACATGGCCCCCACGCTGGTCCTAAAACAGAGAAAATAGATTCAAAGGTTCAAGAAAGTTCAGAACACACCCCTGTCAAGACCAAAAATAAAGATCAAGTAAAATCCATCGCCGAACAAAGTTTGCTTTGGGACGATGAAATTATTACCGAAACGTTGGCAGAAATCCTCGCCTCCCAAGGGCATAATTCTAGGGCTATAGAAATGTATAGAAAATTAATGGTGAAATTTCCAGAAAAAAATACTACATTTGCAGCTAAAATTAAAAACTTAGAATTGTAGTATATGGTTACTTTCATGATTATATTAATCACCATAGTTAGTGTCGTATTGATTTTTGCAGTACTTATCCAAAATCCTAAAGGTGGCGGATTGGACTCAACCTTTGGAGGAAATAATATGAACCAAATCTTTGGTGCTGCGCGTTCTGCTGACTTTATTGAAAAAGCTACTTGGGTTCTTGCGGCTGTTTTGATAGGTCTATGTATAGCCACTACGCTGTTGGTACAAAGCTCAGGAGGACAGCAATTATTGTCTCAATAAGTATTATTTCACAAACTTACTTTTACCATAGCAGTTATCGCTTTGGTTTTAATCTGAATATTATTCGATCTGGATTTCTATTGCCCTTGTAAAAAAGAATACAAACCCTTCGTCCACATGTCGTTTCAGGTTATGGCATATGGGAATTGTTGGCTGTACCACTACCCTTCTCCTTCGTTAAAATTTACTTAAGATCGGAACAAAATCTTGTAAGGCGGGGTTATTATGTTGGTATTATTAATTATAATTTAAATTTTTCACTAAATGGCATTTGAATTCACAGATAGTAATTTTAATGAAAAGGCACTTCAAAAAGATAGTGGGGTGTCCGTTGTAGATTTTTGGGCTGAATGGTGTGGTCCGTGCAGGATGATAACTCCTATAATTGAAGAATTGGCACACGAATACGCTGGTAAAGCCACCATCGGAAAGCTCAATGTAGATCACCATCCTGATGTTTCTATGAAGTATGGTGTAAGGAGTATTCCGACCATTCTTTTTATCAAAAACGGAGAATTGGTAGACAAAGTAGTAGGTGCCGTCTCCAAAAAAGTCCTTTCAGATAAAATAGACGCTATTTTATAGCACTTGATTTATAGATAGGATTTACAATTTTGTAGCCCTTGTCATTTCTCTTTTTCCAAGAGGGCCTGGCAGAGACTCCGTTGTAAATCCTATTCTTTTTAGTTCACGCCTGAATTCTCCTTGAGCACAATAGGAGACCAATACTCCTCCTTTATTCATGCTTTCATAGACTTTTTGCAAAAAGGGTGCCCGCCAATATTCATTTTGAATACTAGGTGAAAAGGCATCATGAAAAACCATATCGAATTTTGTTTGTAATGCAAAATCATTAAAATCCTTATGTAATACTTTGCCTTTGAAATTGCCAATATGCCAATTCCCCTCGTGCAATTTTAACCAATCTGAAATATGGACATTTACTTCGTCGTGATACGAAAGTCTTGATATTTCCGTTTTGTCCAACGGATATTTTTCAATACCAACATACTCTATAGAAATATTTTGCAAATCCTTAACTAAGTTGAGAACCAACAAAGCATTCAATCCTGTCCCAAAGCCAAATTCTAATATCCGGATGGTTGAATATCCTTGGTCTAGCAAATGGTTAAGCCCTGCATTTAAAAATACGTGACTGCTTTCTTGGATTGCGCCTTTTATTGAATGGTAAGTTTCTTGAAATTGGGGTGAGAAAACCGTTTGGGTTCCATCTTCACATTGGATAATTTGAACCATGGATTGAATTAACTCACTGGAATCAAGTCTGGCTTGATATCAAGATGAGAAGCATGATATATGCACTTTTTATTCTTAAAAATCAACAACTGAGGTGATTCGTGCTCAACATGGGTGTATTCAGCCAACCATTGAGAAGTAGGTCTTTCTTCAAGAACATCGACGATAATCCAAGACGATATTTCGCTTGGTAACTTGTCGGCATCTTCAATGCGGTGCTTGGCTGCCATAGAAATAGAGCAT
>Ga0209063_1000924_pt1 | contig 16537 bp, 15 predicted proteins | sample KloWWTmeKNB19Kit_FD_187177 | JGI IMG/M metagenome (GOLD analysis project Ga0209063, IMG submission 187177) | Active sludge microbial communities from Klosterneuburg, Austria, studying microevolution and ecology of nitrifiers - Klosterneuburg... | ecosystem: Engineered > WWTP > Aerobic digester >...
AGCTTTGCTTTGGTCTCGGTCTCGGTGAGCAAGCGCGTTACCATCTTGTTCATTTTAGAGACCAACTTACCGAAGCGTGCTATCTCCCTGCTCGCCTCGATCACGGATAACTCCGGCGTATTCACCACACCTGATCCAATGTACTCCAAGTGGAATTCCTCATCCTCATCCGTCTTGCTCGGCACGGACCAGATGGATGCTTTTACCAATGGACCCACGAAACCGATGAGCAGGAACATGTTCACCAGGTTGAAGAAGCTATGGAAATAGGACAGTGCCAATGGGATGGCTTCCGGTGCATCGTTCGTGTCACTGTACGGACTGGCGTTACCCATCACATCCACCGAGAACCACGTGATCCAAGGCAGCACGTAAGGCACCAGAAATACCATCCACGATACGCCGATCAGGTTGAACAAACTGTGAATGCGCGCAGAACGTTTCGCATGCACATTGCCCACCATGGAAGCCAGTTCCGCAGTGACGGTGGTTCCGATGTTCTCACCCAGGATCATGGCTGCTGCTACCTCGAACGGGATCCACCCATTGGCAGTCATCACGAACGTAAGCGTCATGGCCGCGCTGGATGATTGGATGATGATCGTCAACAACGCACCAACACCAACGAACATCAAACGGGATAATAAACTCGGATGCGCGTATGCACTTAAGAACTGCAATAGCTCCGGGCTTTCGCTGAGGTCCGGAACGGAATCCTTCAATGCAGCCAAGCCCAGGAACAGGAGCGCAAAGCCCATCAGGAATTCTCCCCATGACTTAATGGATGCCTTCCGGAAAAAGAGCATGGGCAACGCGAACGCCATCAACGGAATGGCAATGGCCGATATCTTGAACTTGAATCCCAAGTAGCTGACCAACCAACCGGTGACCGTGGTGCCGATGTTGGCGCCCATCATGACGCCCGCGCTTTGTAACAGCGAGATCAATCCGGCGTTCACGAAGCTCACGGTCATTACCGTCGTGGCCGATGAGGATTGCAAGAGTCCGGTGATCAAGAATCCGGTAAGCACACCGAAGAACCGGTTGCGCGTCATGGTGCCCAGGATCTGCCGCAGCTTTTTGCCCGCAGCCTTCTGGATGCCTTCGCTCATGATCTTCATACCGAAGATGAAAAGACCGAGCGAACCGATGACCGTCAGAATACTTACGGTTGTGCTCCAGTAGGGTGAAATGTCCATGAGGGAAAAGGTCGTTTCGGGCAGCAAAATACCGCAACGCGTATGTTATGAGCGTGTTGCCCATGTTACCATTGTGTTAAGACTGCCCAATACGATCGCTGAATGTGAACGGACCGGAGCTGTAGCGCTTCTTACGCTCCTGCGGCTTTGGAGCTCTTGGTGCCATCATTCAGCGGAACGTGTTGAATTTCGAAGTAGTCCCAAGCGTGTAAAGGTTTTGTTACCATTGTGGTGGGATCCACGGCACCGTAACCGATCCCGAACAATGAACCATCAAGATCCTTATCCTGAGCAACGCATGGCGTTCAAGCGACCTTTCTTTCTGGTGATCTTTTTCATTTTCATCTTTCATTCGCACATGACCAACGCGCAGGTCGATGTTACGAATACTACACTCGGGAATGGACTACGCTTTTTAACAAAGGACTCAACGTTCTATGTGCAGTTCCGTTTACGGATACAACCGAATTTCACCGGCACGTATGTGGATGCAACGAACAGCTTTCAAGAAGACTGGTCCATACGCCGCTGTCGCGCCAAATTGGATGGGTGGGTGTTCTCTCCAAAACTGGTCTATAAGTTGGAGTATGACCTTGCGGGTAATTACATCCGCGATGCGGTGATCAAATGGAACTTCGCAGGCCAATTCCACCTCTGGTTCGGGCAGGCAAAACTTCCGGGAAATATCCAACGCATCACGTCTTCGCAGACCATGCAATTGGTGGACCGTTCGATCATGAACACCCAGCTGAACCTTGATCGTGAAATGGGCGTGCAACTGCACCACAGCCTGCTTCTTGGCAACATGCCATTGCATTGGGCTCTTGCCTATAGCCAAGGTGATGGTATCCGCGACCGTGGTAGAAGTACCGGTGGTGAATTCACCGCGCGTGTGGAAGCTTTTCCGTTGGGCACGTTCACCAACAACGGGCGAACCACCGAGACCGATATGGAACGGGAACGTACGCCCAAGATCCTGATCGGACTGGCGTACGACCATAACGCGAATGGTTTCCAGGACCGTGGATCATGGGGCACCGTGCTAACAGAGACCCGAAGCCTACAGGCCTTCTTCGCCGATATCACATTCAAATACCGAGGTATCTATTTCTTGGGCGAGTACGGTCATAAAGAAGCAACGGATGGGTCTCCAAGCGTGTTCGACAGTGCTGGCATACGTACGGGTGCATTCCGCACGGGCTACGGATACAACCTGCAAGGCGGCTACCTCTTCAAGAACAATTGGGAATTGGCCGGACGCTACAGCGCGTTCGAACCGGAAAAAGAAACCGGCAGAACACCGCTCACCGAGAGCACGTTCGGTATTTCCAAATACGTTTCTGGGCATAACCTCAAGGTGCAGCTGGACTTCTCCTTGCTCACGGAACAGTACCGTCCGGATGCCTACCGCAGTCGGTTGCAAGTGGAGTTGGCGTTCTAGCGAGAACGGATCAGCACATCAATGCTGAATACATGCAGCGTGCATTCCTCTCCTTTCAACGCACCAAGCTATTCCGCAACTGCGTGTTGGTAGGACTTGTTCCGCTTACAGGGCTATAGCCTCTTAAACTTTTGTATTCATTGAAACTCAAATCCTGCGACTCTTTCCGGGTCGAAAGACGGGTATCGTATTCTGTTTTACTAATCTATACGACCCATTTCAGGGTCGAAGCATCTGCATTATTCGACCCTGAAATGGGTCACAGAAATTAGATCGCGGCCATGCCCAGCAAGCATTTCGACCCAGAAAGGGTCGCAGAAATACGGTTGCCTGAACTTTAAGAGGCGATAGCCCTGGTTCCGCTTACCGCGTATCATCCCGCTAACGTTAAATTAGGACAATCTTGTCTGAAATAGGATTAGCACGGTAACTTTGTGTTCCATAAGCACTAAACCTTACTACGATGTCAACCGCAAAAGCAACCGCCCAATGGAAGGGCACGATCAAAGAAGGAGAAGGCACCATGCGCTTCACCGGATATGAAGGAGCTTACACCTTCGCATCCCGTTTCGAGGGTGGAGGCGGAACGAACCCGGAAGAACTTGTGGGTGCCGCACACGCAGGTTGTTTCAGCATGTACCTGTCATTGTTGCTCACCGAGGAAGGTTTGAGCCCTACCAGCATTGATACCACCGCGCAAGTGACCATTGCCAAAGATGACACTGGTCCGCACATCACCACGATCACCCTGCACTGTAAGGTGAAATGCACTGGCCTTGATGCAGCAAAATTGAAGGCACTGGGTGCCACTACCAAGGAGAAGTGTCCTATCTCTCGCCTCTATGCAGGAGGCACCGCCAAGATCACAGCGGAAACAGAACTCGTGAACTAAAAACAACAATGGAAACAAAAGCAAAACCAGAATTGAAACCACTCCACGTGGGCGAACAATTCAAAATGCTGCAGGTCACGGCCGTCGCTGGAGCCTTCATGCCTGAACATTATTGCACCAGTGAGGCCATCGTTTCGGTCAGCGAAGGATCCGCCACCATTGAGATGAAGGATGGTAACACGGAGTTGGCAGCAGGCTCCAGTTTTCTGATACCTGCTGGCAAACCCCATTCACTGCGGATAGGCCATACCTTTAAAGCCACGGTGGTGATGGAGCGCAACGCGACGTTGGAATTTTAACCCGTATTAAACCTGAGGTGATGTACAACTACGACACGGTTACCGAAGCGATCAAGGGTCTGAAGCAACGGGGATACACCTTGGACTTCAATGCCCAGGCTGATGAGGAATGTCTAGTGTGCCACGACACTTCGTTGAACCTGCGACCGGAGGAGTTCCAGATCGACGAGGTCTATCGCTTCGAGGGCAATTCCGATCCCGGTGATGAAATGATCGTCTATGCCGTTTCATCCGAACTGCACACCGTGAAAGGTGTTGTGGTGAATGCTTTCGGAACCTATTCCGATGGCGCCATGGCAGCGATCGTAAAGCACCTGCACCGGCACCACACGTAAGAATAACACGATGGGCGCGATAGAGCAATACATCGTTTGCATCACCACGCCACTGGAAGTTTCAAGGGCCCGGCACCCTACTGCCCGTGCGTTGTCCGTGCGCTCATGAAGCGATCGACAACACGATCCTTGACCGAATAGGAGCGTGACCGGAGCGACCGCTGAACGCTGTTGCACCGCTGCATGAAGGAACACGTAAACCGTGACCTTGCACCACTACCCTGGTCGCGAAGTGTGCATACTTCGCATGTAGCAGATCACTAGAACACTGCTCAGCTAACGCGCAGCTGCATCGGCCGTGGGCCAACTGTATTCAGGTACGCGGTAAAGCCGAATAGGAACAACACCTAACGAACGAACCAATGGAGAACGAACACGACCACCTGTTCCCTAAAGCCACACGTGAAGGGATTCAGATGCAGGAACGCTTGGCGCCTGCTGCCATGGAAGCGTGGCGCAATTTCAGCCGTACCGTATTGCAGGAAGGTGCCCTGCCCGCTAAGACCAAGCAGCTTATTGCACTGGCCATCGCGCACGTTACGCAATGTCCTTATTGCATACGATCGCATACCAAGGATGCCATGCGCAAAGGAGCCACCAAAGAAGAAATGATGGAAGCGATCTGGATCGCTGCCGAAATGCGCGCAGGTGCAGCCACAGCACATGCCGCCATCGCCATCGATGAAATGATGAAACAGGAACAACACGGCTGAGCAGCATGGAACTGCTCCACTAGTTACTCCGTGCTCTACTCCTTCCGGCGATCTTCCGTGTTCGCCAAAGACCTACCAACGCGATCAACAGCCAAGCGAACTCAAGGATGATGAAGCCCCAGGCCATCATGCCGATCGCGTCGATGAGCAATAGTAACGAGCCTAGTATGTTCAACAGAAGGTAGGGCGCCGCTTTCGCATTCAGCCAACCGAACTGTCCCGCACCGAAAGCGGTGAGCTGCAAGGCAGCACCTATAAGCTGAGGGATCTGTTGTGCTAGATCGTTCATGTTCGTTGTCTTGAGGAGTGTATTCCGCTTTTGCCATTTGGATCAACTTCACTGTATGTGGCGTTGCATGCATTGACCTGAAATAGGTTGCGCAGAAGATGCGATCCAGAACGCCGCAACCGTTCCTATTCGAACACCACGATCCGTGTGGTCGCGCGATCAGCGCCATCACTGCTTGCCAAGGTATAGATGCCCGGCGTAGTTAACTGCACCGAGGGGTCGGCATTTCCAACGGTCGATGCTGATGATCTGTATACCGTTCTGCCCATGGCATCCATGATCTCTACTTCGCCGCTGGGCGCATGCACCTGAAATGCTCCCCTGTTCGGGTTCGGGTAAGCGAACATTCCGGACAAGGACCAGGTTGCTTGTTCTATTGGGGAAAACTCCATCGTACCGTCCATGTCCACCATTTGCAATCGGTAGTAGTTCACGCCATCAATAGGCTCGGCATCCAAGTACCTATAGGCCAGTGTGGTGTACGATGAACCCGCTGCGCGAAGCTCACTTATTCCTTCCCATTCCATCAGATCCGCGGAACGTTGCACAACGAAGTGGGACGTGTTCTTTTCCGATGCAGTGGACCAATCCATCAGGATGCCACCCTCTGTTCGCTTGGCATGGAAGGCCAGCAGTTCAATGGGTAGTGGTTCGCAACTGACCACCGCAGTGCCGCCGAACTGAAGGGGCACAACGGTGGAGACCGAACTCCAGTTACTGAAGCAGATGATGTATTGATCACCGGTCTGCACCGCCAATGGAGGTTCGAAATTCCCGGCATCGCCGCCACTTGGCACTGTGGAGGCCAGACCCGTTCCTCCATAGCTGACCCAATTCCAATTGCAGGACACGGGCGCTTGTGTATTGGCCGGTATGGCACTGCACGTAGAAGACGAATACGGATACATGATCCAATCATAGAAGCCTACCTGTGTGCTCAACCCACCGAACGTGAATTCCAGCATCCCGCCTTGCGATATGTTCACCACCATCCACGTACTGTTCAGTTCATTGTTCAGCAAGCACCCTTCATTGTCGGAACCCCACGGACTGGGTGATCCATCTCCGTAGTAAAAAAGCGGATTACCGTAAGAGCCCACTGACGGTATCTCATTCATGGAACCGATGCCGTTAGGGTCTATTGAGAAATTGATGTTGGTGCAAATATTCACAGCCTCCGGACAATCGCTTGCAGTGATGGGACCCGCACTTGCGCAATTCGCAGCCGGCACACCGATGGGGAACGTGGCCTGCCCAATGCTGCCTGTACCGAGCGTACCTGATCCCACGGAAGCGCCTCCCGCATTGTTCAACGTCCACGTGGCACCATTCCACCCATCGCCAAAGGCATCGAATAGCTGCATGGTGTAACAGCCTGTATCCAAACACATCATTAAAGTGGTCGGTGCAAAGCCTGTGGCGACAATGCCCGGACCGGTGACAAGATTCCAATTTACTTCAGTGGGATAAAGCCCCGCTGTGACCACCATGGTGTACATGTCGCAATCACCGCTGGAGCATCCACCACCCAACGAGACCTGCATGGTACCCGAACTCCCATTGGCCAACGTGCCTGAGCCGACCAGCACACCCGTAGCGGTAACGGCCACGGAATACGTGGCTCCATTCCATCCGTCGCCGAAACTGTCGTAGAGGTTGAGTTGATAGCATCCATCCGGCAGGCACGCGGTAACGGTGGTCGGTGCAAATCCGCTGGCGACAACAGCACCCAGTTCATTCACCATGTTCCAACTGACCTCAAAGTCATAGAGGCCACCACCAACGGTAATGGTGTAGTTGGTGCATTGCGCGCGCACCGTTCCGGAAGGTGCCACCGCACAACCGATCATGATGGAAGCAATGAGCGCGAACCTCATTTACGCGGAGGTAGTATGCCACAGTTCTTCGGATCCAATTTGCGAAAGGGCGCATCAATGGATGGACTGCGTGTGAAGCAATGGACGGACATTTCCACCGGAGCGAGGAGCACGTTCATTTCCGTTTCGCTGAGGGTGCATGCAGGATCCACATGCAGCAGAATGTTGCGTGTGTTGTGATCCACCCTGCACATCACCACACCGGGTCGTGCACGCAGGATAATGGCTGCTTGATGGGCGTGTTGCGGCGTTCGTACACCTTCAACAACTGTTTGTATCCGGTTCAGCGCGGATGCGGATGGCTGTGCAATGCCCACCGCACCCCAAAAAAGGATACAGCAGAACAGGGTGATCGCATGCGCAGCGGAACGCAACATGATCAGCAATGTAAGAGAACATTTCGATTTCCATCAGTAATGTTTCGTTGAGGCCGATCTGCATCAGTACGTCACTGCGTCCTTCCGCAACCCGCTACTTTTACGCCGATGCGCCTCCTACTTCCAGCACTCGCGCTAGCCGCACTGCCCTTCACCTGCGGGGCACCCGCGAACGAAGCAGTGAGCACACCGGTGGTGGAACAACAGGCACACGTGCGCCTAACGGAGAGCGATCTGCGCATTGCCCCTGCAGTGGATACCGTAGATGCGACCAACCGGGAAGCGATCGCTTGCTTGCGCAGGTTCTTCAAGAAGAAGTTGGATCCGGAAGCAGGGAACGACTTTTGGTATGCACCCGATCTGGAGCAGTACGGCGCGCCCTACAGTGAATTGTATTACGCCGAATTCGACAGTGTGGGCGACGTTCGGTTCTTGCCCACCCTGCTGTCCATTACACCCGTGAACGATGCTATGATGTTGCGCGTACGTTGGGCGACGCCCGGTACCGAAAGCACACCGCGCTATACGTTCAACTTCCTTGCGCGCGCTACTGAAGATGGTGCGCGTCTATCGTTCCCGATCACGCACTTTACCAGCACGTGGGAGCGAAGAACGTTGGATCAACTCACGTACGTGATCTCTCCGAAGCACACGTTCAACGCGGTGCAGGCGCAGGAACAACATGACGTGGTGCAGCAACTCACGGCCTTCTTCGACATCCCCGCTTTTCCGATCACCTATTATGCGTTCGCGGATCCGGTGGACCTGTTCACAGCGAAAGGGTTCGAGGATCATCCGCTCATGCACACCATCCCTTCCGGCGGCATGGTGGATGAAGGTGATAACGTGTATGCCGGCAATAACAAGGACATCTACACGCATGAAGTGGTACACCTCTTCATCGCACGGAAGTTCACGACATGCCCCGACTTGCTGAATGAAGGACTGGCCACACTGATCGGTGGCAGTACCGAATATCCGTATGCATGGCACCGTGCGAACATGGAACGTTACCTCCGATCCGATCCCGCGTTGAATCTCCGCGACCGCTGCAATACCTACGACCGGGATGATATCGATGAGTACACCAGCGTACCGTATATGATCGGTGCGCTTCTGTGTGAACGCGTCCTTCGCACTTCTGGCAAAGCAGGACTCTTCAACGTGTTGGCGGCGGGTGCGGATCCATGGCCCGCATTTGCTGCCCGCGGCATAACTCCGGAAAACCTCACGGAAGAACTTCGCAAGGAACTGCAGCGTGCACCAGGCAGCGTGTTGTAGAGCAGTGAGCCGCATGCCTGCATCCAACACACCGAACGCGCGCATGCTGGTGACCTACCAGCCCGCGGAGACCGCGCAATGGACCGATCCGCCGGACCGGGAAGAGATCGCCCGGCTGTTCAAGGTATGGAGGTGGGGGGCCACCCTTGAAGCCGTAACCCCATCCCACGCCCGATCTGTGTTGATCAGGGATGGTGTGGCAGCGGAGAAAGCCTCCAAGGCCAAGCGTCCGGCACCCGTGGAACACCGGAGCCGGACGCCTAGGAAGCAGTGCGATCAATGCAGGCCTTCTACCACGAAGCGGGCAGCGCGCACCATGCCGGCAGCATCCACGCGGGCCACGTAGGCTCCGGCCGCCAAGGGCCGCAGGTCGATCACGGCCGTACCCGTGGTCGTGCTGTTAAGTACAATGCGACCGAGGTCATCCATGATGGTGACATCCGCACGGCCCGAGCTTGGGAACTCCACTACCAATTGGCCACTGCCGTTGGTGTACACGCGGATGGGATCGGCGGGGGACAATTGCTCCACCGGGACCAGGCTGCAGCAATTGTTCGTCCAATTGGGATCCGAGGCATCAGTGACATTGGAGGTGCCGGTGAAGCCGCTCGACGTTCCGGTGAGGTCCGTGATGTTCTGGCCGTTGTCGTTCATGGGCCAGTAGCCTGTGAGGCCGCTGGAGTTCGCGGGTACGCTCACATTCATGCTGCCTTGGATCTCCGCCCCCGTGCGTGCATAGTTCCAAATGCGCAGCTCGGAGATGTTGCCTTTGAAAGGGTAGCTATCCGAGGCGTCACTACCGATCAATGCGGTTGCCGCGCTTGTGGCGGCCGTTGGTGTTCCATCAATGATGCGGTTTCCTATGGGGCTGCCGTCGGCGTAGAAATAAAGCGTCCCTGCTTGTCGCGTGATGGCCACGTGGTGGCACGAGCCGTCGAGCAGGCTGCCGTTGAAGGTACCGTTGTCGATCACCAAGTAGTTGACGCCGTTGAACTGCAAGCAAAGCATCTTGTAGTTGGCACCACCCCAAGGGCCATGGAAAAAGAGCATGAAACCGAAGCCGTCCACGCGGTTGGAGAACAGGTAGGCATGGTTGAGTTGCTCTGCTTCCACTCCATTGATCCAAGCCTCCACCGTGAAATCACCCATGCCGATGGCATTCAGCTGCGTGTTGGGTACTTGCCCCTGATCGTCGATCCCATCGAACGTCAGGCACTGGGCATGGATCAGGGTGGTGACGAACAGGGAAACGATGAGTAGTGTACTTCGCATGGTTGGATCTCTTTTGAAGAAAGACGGGTACAAAATTAAAGGGTCGTTGCCCCCAAGGAATGGGTCGGTCAGAATTATTTGTGTCCTCTGGGTCATCTGTGGAAAGCATCGGCGGCAGCCGAAAAGTGATCATCGTTCACCGGACCTGACCCGCCTCCCCGATCACGCCCATTATCGTCCTGCTCCTTCATTGCCCAACGACCGTATCTGAGGTCCTGTTGCTGGTACCAGGATGAAGCTTGTAGGTCCGTACGCAGTTGTAGGTAGCAATGAACGGATCCTCATCTTTGGTGTACCGTTCCCGATGCGCACACTCACCTTCATCCTCTTGTTCGTTGCCGCCGGATCGGTTGCGCAACCCGGGATGCCGCGCTTCACCTTCACGCTTGCAACGCATGCTGCGCCGCTCCGCCCGTTCACGCAGGAACATCGTGTGGAACATCACTACCAGGAGTTGCTGCCGTATGTGGGGGTGCACCGCTCGTATGCAGGACCAGCGGTGATCGTTCCCTTGAAAGGCGGATCGCTATTCACGGATCCAAAGGCGCCATGGCTCGTCTATGCTCCGGTGGAAGGCGAGCACGTGGAGTCTTACCTACTTGTTATAGCTGTTTCGGATACGATGCGGATCGACCTGCCGGAACACATGGAGCCGTTGCGGGAACGCGCCTACGAACGTTGGGACCGCGACACGCCGGAAGTGGTCCGCTTCCGAAAGGGGCATTACGCCCTAGAGGAACTGCTAAAGGAACCACGATGTACCAAAGCGGCGAACCAGCTGGCACTGCGTTTGATCGCCGCGGAAAAAGCGGCTTACGCCAAGCAACTGAAGGAGCAAGAGGCCTATTACCGTGCGCAACCGCCACCTGTGCCGCCGCGCACTACGGAACCACCACACACGCCGACACAAGAGGAAATAGAAAGCGAGATCGCGCAACGGCCCGGGATGATCGAAGTGAACGTGGACAGTGTTGTTGACGGCAACGTGTGGGTGCGCATCAGCGGACGCGTGATGCTGAACGGCAGTTGCGCCAGCGGGATGCCGCTCTATGGCGTGGAGCTGCGCACCGATACCAGCTGGGTGGAGCGCATTCCCTTCGAGCTGATACAGATGGACTGTGGCATGCCGTGGGCGGACTGGACGGACCACCCCGTAATGATCCCACTAGCATGGTGGGTGCGTGCGAACTCCCGCGAAGGACAGGGCGAACTGGTGCCGGGGAATTATCGCTTGGTGTTCATGGGCGCCAACATGGAGCGCATGCCGACACAGCCCTTCCGGATAGACTGATGCTTTGCAGCGCCATCACTTGATCAACAACATACGCTGTACGCGTAATGCATCAGCGCGTCAACACCACCTTTCCACTGGCCAACGTACTACCCTTCACCGCGCAGCGCCATACGTAGTTGCCTGCAGCCACGTCTCCTACTTCCATGCGCGCATGGGTGCGTGCCGCTGTGCTGTACACCATGTTGCCGCTTACATCGCGCAGTTCGAAACGCGTGCCTTCGGGTAACGCTTTTTCGGCATCCACAACCAGCCAATCCGTTGCGGGTGATGGGTGCACTGTGAGTCCCGTGTTTTCATGAACACTGGCCGAGATCCCCGTAGTGGCGGACCTCCAGCGAAGTACTTGCCCGCCGCCGCCCACTACGATGGCGGTGGTATCATCCAACATGTCCACCGCGTAATTATCCTCCGTGGATCCGGGCAACGCCTCGTCCGACCAATCGATGCCGTTGTAGGTGTGAAGGATGGCGCCAAGCGTACCCACTGCGATCCCCTGTTGGGAGGTCGTGAAGTCTATGCCATACACGTTCATGGATCCGCCCGGAACCACTTCACTCCAGGAGACGCCGCCATCCACCGTGTGGAGGAAGGCCGGGAGGTACCAGCCACCAACGTAGCCATTATCCACGTCCAGGAAATGCAGGCCTTCCAAGTTGGTGAGGCTGCTCATCGGCTGTATCGGCAGTGCGCTCCAATTCGCGCCGCCATCGGTGGTCTTCAGCACTTCCCAACTGTAGCTGTACTGCACCGCATAGCCCGTATCCGCACTGGGGAATTGAATGGCGGAAACGGGTATCTCCGCACCGCTGAACACAACGTCCCACGTTGCGCCACCATCCAGCGTGCGCAACAACGCACCCGTGCCGAACCAGCCGCCACCACAGAAACCGACCTGCGCGGAAACGAAAGTGATGCACCGCCACGGCTCCTGCAACGGTGTTACCACCGCATCCCAAGAACCGCCTCCATCAACCGTATGGAACAGCCCACTATCACCCGCCGCAAAACCGTTGAGCGCATCGTGGAAATACACATCGTGCAGATCGCCACTGTTAGGGAAAGGCATGGCAGCCCAACTCAACCCACGGTCCGTAGAGCGGATCACCGTGCCGTAATACCCAACCGCATACCCCGTGTCATTCACGAACTGCACAGCATAGAGCGGCTGCGTTGTAGGGCTTGTGCGCTGCGTCCATTGCGCGTTGGTGCTGAAGTAGGAAAGTAGGAGGATGCAGAGGGAGAGGGTGCGGGGCATTTTGGCGTTGTTGGTGGCAAAGTAAGTATGGGGTGAATGTTGGACGTGGTGTGGTGGGGTTTTTGCTGCTTTGGGGGTTTGGTGAGCTGGGTCTAAAGTGAGTCCGCTGGCTATGGTTCGCTCGAGTATCTGGCAGTACTCCAGTTTTCTTTTCACAAGGAGCTACGCGAGAAATCCTTTATGTCTCGCTGGGCGGCATTCCTGACAATACACTCAATACCAAGACGCGATTAAGCAAAAGAACGGCTGCAATTAACACCTGTTTTTCTAAACGACCCAAGCCTTGTTTGACCACGAAAAAGAAGATCCACGGTGATTCTTTCAGTAACACGAATATTCGCCCATCTTTGGTACCGAACAATACAACTCATTTTTTTGCAAACTGAGGAACATGATCGAAACTCCTTCGAACAACACTTGCTCAAACAAATTGGAACGTTAACCCAAACAGATTTGGTTGCATGTTGAATAAGAACAAATGGGCTGAAAACCTTTCTTATCGGACTGGAACAGCCCATGAACCATTGGAGTTCTATTTGACGGCGTTGTCCAATAGTATTCGTTTGGACCTCCTTTTGGGCTATTTCAGCTCTTCTGCTATCAACGTCCTAGCCTTGGGCTTCGCCAAGTTCTTGCATTCCGGAGGCACTTTGCGGGTGGTCGCTAACAACATACTCTCCCCGGCAGACAAACAAGCCATTGAGATCGGGCAAGGTGGAGAGCTACCGGATGACGTTTTGGACCTCAGCGATATTCGAACGCTAAGAAACACTCTTGATGAAACAGGACGACATTTCTTTGAATGTTTTGCATGGCTGGTCGCTCAGAGGCGTATCCAGTTCGTTATTGTAAAGCCGAAGGAACTGCGAGGCATCGCTCATTACAAATCGGGTGTTTTCTCGGATGGGCTGAACGAGGTTGGATTTAAGGCATCGTGCAATTTCACGGCATTTGGAATGCTTGAGAATCTAGAGGAGCTGGATGCTTTTCTTTCGTGGGAGAACGGTCGATCATCTGCTTTCCTTAAAAATCAAAGTGAGTACTTCGAGAAGATGCTTAACGGGGATAGTGACGTTGTCGAATACGTTCCGATCCACGACGTGCAGGTCGCCATCCTGCGCGAATTCGGAAACAAGGACTTGAATGAGCTGCTTAGCAATGAACGCGACCTGCTTTCCAAGCGTGAGCGGATGTCCAATACACCTACGCTTAAGCGTCTTGTGCGCAAGTTGGAAGAAGATGTGGACGAATTGACATCTCGACCGCGCTTCCCATATCCATCAGGTCCAAGACAATATCAAATAGATGCGTATCAGAATTGGGTAGCTAATGACCATGGAGGAATCTTCGCGATGGCGACCGGCACCGGGAAGACCATTACATCATTGAATTGCTTGTTGCAAGAAGCAAGCAGGGACCCCAATGGCACCTATCATGCACTCATCTTGGTACCGACCATCACATTGGTGAACCAGTGGGAAGATGAAGCTCGGAGTTTCAACTTTCAGGAAGTTATCAAAGTTTCCTCCAAGGAACAGTGGGAAAAGCGACTGGCTACAACCCTTTCTGACGCTCGGCGCATTCCCACGTCGTTTTTGATCATTAGCACATATGCTTCATTCGTAAAGGCGCGCTTTCTGAAGTACGTCAAGCAACTTCCTCAAGACACGCTGTTCATAGCCGACGAGGCGCATAACGTCGGGTCGGCCTCAGTCCTGAACAAGCTTGCGACGATCCCTACTCGGAAACGCATCGGGCTGTCAGCGACACCAAAGCGCATCTATGATCCCGAAGGAAGTGAAGCGATGGAGGCTTTCTTCGGTGACAAGGAACCCTATACCTACAGCTTCTCGATGGAGCGCGCTATAGAAGAAGGGATCTTGTGCAAATACTATTACTACCCGCATATTGTTAATTTGGACAGTGATGAGCTGATAGAGTATGTAGAGATCTCCAAAAAACTATCGAAGCTGGCGGGGATGAACCAGGCTGCGGGGGACAAGGGTGACATCATTGAGCGCTTACTTCTAAAACGCAAACAGATCATTCACAAGGCCAAGTTCAAGATGGACTCGGCAAAGGAGATATTGGAGGAGCGTTTCCGCAAGGACGGTAACCTCAGTTACACGTTCATCTATGTTCCTGAGGGCAATCGATTGGAGAAGACAACTGATGACGATACCGGCGATGAAAGTGTGGAAGAGGTGAGGATCATCGATCAGTATACCCGCATGGTTGGTAGCATTAGCAGTAATATCATGGTGAATAAATTCGTGAGCTCGATGCCGAACCGCGATGCGGTGCTCGATCAATTTCGCGACGGTGATATCCAAGTCATCGCCTCAATGAAATGCTTGGATGAGGGCGTGGACATCCCACGCGCCCAGCACGCGATCTTCTGTTCAAGTACGGGTAACCCCCGCCAATTCATCCAGAGAAGAGGCAGAATATTAAGGAGGCACCCTGAGAAGTATCAGGCCGTGATCCATGACCTGGTCGTAATCCCGGATCTGACGCTTTCAACAAAAGCCTCGGAGACATACTCAGTTGAACGAAGTATGGTGCAGAAGGAATTGGAACGCGTTATGTACTTTGCATCGCTTTCTATGAACCCATACGATACCGAAGCCGTGTTCGAAGAGATCTGCAAGCATTACGATCTAAGTATTTACACGATCCATCAGCAACTCAAGGACTCATGAAGGAAGAAATGCTAAAGACATTCTTAACGGATGACCTTTTCGTTGAGCAAGGTTATCTAAGGCCCGGAGAGGCTGAGAATTACAAATGGCGTGATCCAAGGAAGGTCAAATTGATCGAGGTTCTGAAGCTTGCCATCGAAGGTGAGCTGTCTTCGAATGAGACTGAACGCATCACGGAACGTAAGATAAATCTGTCCTTGAACATCAACACATGATACTGAAGAGTATTGAGCTGCGGGACTTCATGTGCTATGCAGGGTCCAATAAGATGGTTTTTGCCGATGGCATCAATCTGATCATCGGAGACAATGGTTATGGCAAGTCCAAATTGTTCGACGCGTTCCATTGGGTAATGTATGACGAGTGCTTCGATTCAAGTCTGAAAAAATTCTCTGGTACACGGTTCATGAAGAAGCAGATCGTCTCTGACAAAGCGATCCACGATACCGAAGAGGGTATGGTAACTGCCTCAGTAATGCTCATCTTCCATAATGAACGTGAGCATGAATACCAACTTGAGCGTCGTTACAGTGTCCACAAGAGAAGCGACGAGGTCAAAGAACAGGAGGGTAGTGAATTGATCATCCGACGAAAGGATATGTCTATTCTCACTGCTAGTATCATTAATGACCCGGAAGAGATAGAGCGCATTAAAGCTTCGGTACTACCTGCCAATATCAAACCTTACATGTGGTTCCAGGGTGAGCAAGTTGAGTCTATTATTGATTTCAACAAGGACGCATCGCTTACTCAAGCAATAAATGTGCTTTCGAACATCGCCCGCTATGATAATCTCGTTGGTCTCTCTGAATCGCTGAAAGAGGACGCAGACAAGGAGTACAACAAAAAGATTCGAGAGCAGAGCAAGGATAGGGAGCAAAGCGAAGAACTTGAGTTAAAGCGTCGACAGTTACTGGAAAAAATCGAAGCCTATAGTCTGCAAGAATTAAAGTTGAAGGACAATCTTGCAGAAGCGGAGGAGCGCTCGGAAGCTTTGATCCAACGTGTGGCAGCGGCTGAGCAGATCCGCGAACTTGAAGGCAAACGCGAGCAGGCCATTGCCAATTTGGAACAAGTAAATGAGGACCTCAACGAGGAGTTGATGTTCTACCACAAGCGAATGTTCACCAGCAAATGGGTGTTGAAGGGGACCGAGCCACTTTTTGCATCGTACAGCATTAAATACGGTGCTTATGACAAAAAGAAACTTGAACTGCGAGCAGAGTTACAGGTCAGGTTGGAGCAAGAGACCCAACTTAAGCGAAAGATGCAGACCAGACTACCAATAGATGTTCCTGAGCCCATACACGT
>Ga0209063_1000928_pt1 | contig 16505 bp, 22 predicted proteins | sample KloWWTmeKNB19Kit_FD_187177 | JGI IMG/M metagenome (GOLD analysis project Ga0209063, IMG submission 187177) | Active sludge microbial communities from Klosterneuburg, Austria, studying microevolution and ecology of nitrifiers - Klosterneuburg... | ecosystem: Engineered > WWTP > Aerobic digester >...
CCCCGCTGGGGCAAAAAGAGCTCTGGCTGCAGTTCTAGCGCGGCCGCGCAAGGGGCATGCGGTCTAAAATCAGCCGCATGAGCGCCAACACCCCTTCTTCCGCTGCTAACGCCGCCAACACCCCCGAAACTCCCAAGGTCAGCAACTTCCTGCGCCAGATCATCGAGAACGATCTGGACAAGGGCACCTACGCCCAGCGCAAGTGGGCCGGCAGCCCCGGCGATGCCGCGCACCACGCTGCGGGCCAGCCCGACCCCGCCAAGATCCGCACCCGCTTTCCGCCCGAGCCCAATGGCTACCTGCACATCGGCCACGCCAAAAGCATCTGCCTGAACTTTGGCCTGGCGCGCGACTACGGTGGCGTGTGCCACATGCGCTTTGACGACACCAACCCCGAGAAGGAAGACACCGAGTACGTCAACAGCATTCTGGACGCGGTGCAATGGCTCGGCTTTGGCTGGCAGGCCAACGGCCAAAGCCACCTGTTTCAGGCCAGCGACTACTTTGGCTTCATGTACCGCGCTGCGGAATACCTGATCGAAGCCGGTAAAGCCTATGTGGACGAACAAACCGCCGAGCAAATGCGCGCCAACCGCGGCGACTTTGGCAAGCCCGGGGTGGACAGCCCGTTCCGCAGCCGCACACCGGCCGAGAACCTGGCCCGCTTTCGCGAAATGCGCGACGGCAAGCATGAAGATGGATCGATGGTGCTGCGCGCCAAGATCGACATGGCCAGCCCCAACATCAACATGCGCGACCCGGCCATCTACCGCATCCGCCGCGCCACGCACCACAACACCGGCGACACCTGGTGCATCTACCCCATGTACACCTTTGCGCACCCGATTGAGGACGCACTGGAGCAGATCACCCACAGCATCTGCACGCTGGAGTTTGAAGACCAGCGCCCGTTTTACGACTGGCTGATGGACCGCTTGTGTGAAACATTGAGCCTCCCCGACGGGCGGGTCGTGGGCGGCCTGCTGGCCCACCCCGCGCCCAAGCAGTATGAATTTGCCCGCCTGAACCTCACCTATGTGATCACCAGCAAGCGCAAGCTGGCGCAACTGGTGTACGACCACAAGGTGAGCGGCTGGGACGACCCGCGCATGCCAACCATCGTCGGCCTGCGCCGCCGTGGCTACACGCCCGAGAGCCTGCAACTGTTTGCCGAACGCATTGGCGTGACCAAGAGCGACAGCTGGATCGACTACAGCACGCTGGAAGGCTGCCTGCGCGAAGACCTGGAAGCCAAGGCCCACCGCGGCATGGCGGTGATCAACCCCGTGAAACTGGTGCTGACCAACTGGGATGAGGTGATGGGCGCCGGCCACCTGGAGCCCTGCACCCAGCCCGCCCTGCCCCATGCGGCGGAAGGTGTGGAAGTCCCCACCCGCCACTTCACCATCGGCAAAGAGGTTTGGATCGAACGCGAAGACTTTGAAGAAGTGCCCCCCAAGGGCTACAAGCGCTTGGTCCCCCCAAGCATTGACGCAAGCGGCAATGCTGCCCCTGGAAGCAAGGTGCGCCTGAAGGGCGGCTACGTTATCGAGTGCACCGGCTGCACCAAAGACGCGAATGGCGCCATCACCGAAGTGCTGGCCACCGTGGTGCCCGACACCAAGAGCGGCACCCCCGGCAGCGATCTGGTGAAGGTGAAAGCCGCCATCACCTGGGTGGGCGTGGCCGATGGCGTGAGCGCCGAAGTGCGCATGTACGACCGCCTGTTCCTCGACGCCCAGCCCGACGCGGGCGGCAAAGATTTCATCGAAAGCCTGAACCCCAACAGCCTGAAGGTGGTGACCGCGATTGTGGAGCCGTCACTGGCCAACGCCGCGCCGGACCAGAAGTTTCAGTTTGAACGGCATGGGTACTTTGTGGCGGATCGGGTGGATCACGTGCAAGGCAGCAAGCCGGTGTTCAACCTGGCGGTGGGGTTGAAGGATAGTTGGGGGAAATAGACGTTTCGATGCAATCGCAGAGACGACCAATCCAGTACAACCTTTACTGTGAGTACCAAGAATAATGGCGGACCTAAATTTCATCTTGCAAGCCGTCACAACGGCCAATCACGCCGAGTCTATTCGGACGCTGTTAGCACTACCGAAGCCGACGCAAATTGTTGTGAGCGTGGCATTTGCAAGGACAACAGGCCTAGCAGCAATTGAGAAAAGCATCAAACCGCTGGCTGCAAAGACGAAATTCTTCGTGGGTATTCGCAATGACATTACGTCGATTCAAGCTATCAAGCAGCTGTTGGCACTCAAGCTAGATTTGTATGCGGTCGATACAGGCTCACGAAAAGTAATTTTTCATCCGAAGCTTTATCTGGCGTCCAATGCTTCAAACGCGATCGCCATTATTGGCAGTGCCAATATGACATTCAGTGGGCTTCACAACAATATTGAAGTCAGCACACGCATGGCTCTGGATTTTGCCAAGAATCCCGCTGACAAAACGTTTGTAGATACTGTCGTTACAGCGTTCGATACGATGCTGACTGCGCACCCAAAGCACGTTTTCAGAATCAAAAATGAAAAACACGCCATTCAGCTCTTTGAAGAAGGTCGGTTAGCTGACGAGTCAGTGATTGTTGCACCTACTTCTGGTAGCAGCGTAAGAAAAGGTCTCCGTGACGACCTCGCTCCGATGAAGCTGGTTCGAGTGAGCCGGACTCACCCGGCAAAAGCCAAGGCGGCATCAGCGAAGGCCGCCGTACCGGCTAAAGCGGCGCCAGCTAAGGCAGCAGCTGCACCAGCCAAGCCGATTAAAGGAACTAAATATCTGGTCTGGGAAAGCAAGCCGCTAAAGGAGCGTGATTTGAATATTCCAAAAGGGAAAAACACAAATCCAACTGGATCAATGGGCTTGAAGAAAGGTCTCTATGACGATATTGACCAGCATACATATTTCTACGATGACGTCTTTTACGGGCTGAACTGGAAGGCCGTTAAACCGGGCTCCAAGAAACTTAGAGCAACAGCAAAATTTGAACTCGTAATTAAGAACGTCAGCTATGGAGCGTTTGATATGGTGGTTGCGCACAATACAGACACAACTACAAAGTCATACGCACAGGGGCAATTCATGACCCAAATCCATTGGGGGACAGTGAAGCCACTGATTGCTAAAGAAGATTTGCTAGGGCGCAATCTTTTTCTGTACCGCAAAGACAGCAACCCGCCTGAGTTCATGATTGAGATTGACTGACCCCGTCATCTTCGCTGATGCGCTGGCGGCGATTTTTCAATCGTAGCCATGCCGACAACACGTCCCCTTGTTGCGCCTTTGACAGACCAAGCGCACCTAACACGACCTCGTTTTGCCGTTCCAGCAAGTCGACAGCACTCGACTTCCTGACCATCGCATCCAGCATGCTCAGGTTGGGGCGAATCTTGCCGGGAATGGGCAATAGCAACTTCTCGATTTCGGAAGGCACGAGTTCAAGGACGCCACCACCGTAGTGCCTACCTTCAAGCTCCGCACTCAAGGCTGTCAGCGAGTTCAGGAAGCAGTAAATCAGCGTTTCAGGACTCACCGTTTTTGAACTGATGCGGTAGGCTGTGTCAGTGGTGAATGCATCTAGCCGATTGTGAATAAGTCGTGGCGTATCGTGCGACCGCTTGAGCATCCCGATTTCCGTGCTGCGAACCGACGGTACGCTGTACCAAGGCTTTCTTATTCTGCATTTGTATCTAGTATGAAGAGCTTGCTCTTCGCCCCACTCGATATATTCGCGTACGCTTTTAGAAGGCTTTGACAAGCTTTCCTTGAACCAGATGAAGTTCGTTGGGTTACCCTTTTCCGCGTTGGCTAGGTGCTGCCGCTCGTCATAGATGATTCCAGGGCAATGCTCACTTCGACCAAACATTGGATGCGCAAACTCTTGCAGCTCATAGCGCTCAACGGTTTCATCATCGACGAGGAAAAACTTGTTGGCTCCAGTGACGATGCCCACATCGACTTCTGCGATTTCGTCGAAAAGATGCACGTCGGGACGATCAAGCAACGTATCTAGCAACTCGCGCTCGCCATGACTTAAGAGGGCGCGAGTCCACTTGCCGACAACCGTTTTTCCATTCATGCGTGGAGTGCGATCAAACAGTGCATCAGGGTCATCCCGAAGGAATTCACGGCCTTTCACTTTGACGATGCCGAGGCCGTCGCCGTGGTCAGCGGGGGTTTCCTTCTTTTCGGCGAAAAGAATGACCGCCCCTTGCAGCGTGCCCTCAAACCAAATTTCTTCGGGATCAATGATCAAAAGCCGACTGCACGTCGTCCCGAGAAACGTCCGTAGTGACTGGGCATGCATGACGTGCACGATTTCTGACGGCAGGATCATGCCTAGGCGACCGCCCGGCTTGAGAAGCGCAATCGACGCCAGCACGAATGGAACCCAAGCGTTGGTGTGCTTCGTGAAAGGAAGACCCAACAACTTGAAAATTTGCTCTGCCTTCTGCTGCGCGTCTTCGGGCAAATATTGATAGCGAATGAACGGTGGATTACCCACCACGGCATCAAACGGCCTTTTACCGCTGGCCATCTGCAAAAGTGCCCATTGCAAAAAGTCCTCGCCGTTGATCGTCGCCTTCAGGCCTCGGCTACTTTTGGCGCGCCTTTGTGCCTTAGCCGCTTCTTCAGCCAACAGTTCAAAGCCCGTGAAGGCGAGGCCTTCCTGGCATCCAAGCTCCGCAATCGCTTGAATGAAAACTCCATCGCCGCAGCTGGGTTCTAGTACGTGTTGCGGCCTCCGCGCCAGTGTCCAACGGGCGATGTACGCCGCTAAGTCAAGGGGAGTGTAGTACCCGCCCCGAAGCTTCTGTTCACTCTCATTGATGATGAAATTCATGGCTGCTTTTTCTCTGTCGCAGAGCCAAAGAGGCTTGGCTGTTGTTGTGTGTCAATGTGTTGCACCGCAATACCGATGAACCATTCCTTGAGCGTTCTATTCTCAAGAGCAAGTACCGAATAGAGCTTGCGCTTCAACTCTGGGTCAATCTCCAATACGATCCTTCCGGACTCACCGATGGCCATATGACTCCTGTTATGTTACTCAAGGCACATGATTTTACTCATCGGAAGTTCGGGTCCACAATCAAATTGCTCTGATTTCTACACATTTAGATTTTGCATTAATACTGTCTTTTTGTACAGTTATTTTAACTCATGCGACTATATGACCCTGTGTTCTTGGGCTCGTCACGGCCAGAGGCGATCCACACAACTACCTTGAATTCTGTAGTATCCCGCGAGCGCCATTCTTGTTCCCATGCAACCCCAATCCATCCTCCACTTCTGGTTCGAAGAGCTAACCCCCAAGCAGCACTTCGTCAAAGACGCCGCGCTGGACGAAACCATTCGTGCGCGGTTTGGCGACACGCTGGAGGCGGCGGCGCGGTGTGAGCTGTTTGCATGGCGCGCGACAGCCGAGGGGCGGCTGGCGGAGATCATCGTGTTGGACCAGTTCTCGCGCAACGTGTACCGCGACACGCCGCGCGCCTTTGCGCAGGACGCGCTGGCGCTGGTGTTGGCGCAAGAGTTGGTGGCAAGTACGCACGACCGCAGCCTGCCCGCGGCGCAGCGCGTGTTTGCCTACATGCCCTACATGCACAGCGAGTCCGCGCTGGTGCATACGCAGGCCGCAGCGCTGTTTACGCAGCTGGGCATACAGGACAACCTGAACTTCGAGCTGCGCCACAAAGCCATCATCGACCGCTTTGGCCGCTACCCGCACCGCAACGCGATTCTGGGGCGCAGCTCCAGCGCGGAGGAGCTGGCGTTTCTGGCCGAACCGGGGTCTTCGTTCTAGGTTTTTGGCTTGCAGTTGCTACGGTTTTAGTAGCTGCTTGTGCATATTCTGCGGGGGCCGATGGCCAATTTGGCGCATAAATCCAGTGAATGCTTCAGATTTTTATGTAAAGCATGTTTGACATTTTTTAAGCGCAGTGCTCTACTTCCCCCATGACTTTGCACGACCTGGCCCCCATCATCCATGCCCGGCGCACCGCTTTGGGTCTGTCGCAAGACAGGCTGGCCAAGCTGTGCGGTCTGTCGCGGGCCACGGTGAACCAGTTGGAAAACGGCACGCTGGTGGACCTGGGCGCGGCCAAGCTGCTGGCGCTGCTCGCTTTGCTGGGGCTGGAGCTGAATGCCCACCGCAAGCCCGCCCCACTGGACGCGCTGGCGCTGCTAAGCCAAACCGCCAGCGTGAGCTATAGGCGCGTATTGCAACCCGCCGAGCTGGCCCGGGCGTTGGCGCAGGGCGACTTGCCCGAGGCCATCACGCCCCACATTGCCACCCTGCTGGACGAAGCCCCGCTGGCGCTCGTCCTGGCCGCCGTGGAACAGGCAGCCCGCGCTACCCGCACCCCGCCCAAAACGCTGTGGAAGCATCTGGTGCAGTGGGCGCATGCATTGCAGTCACCCACCCCGGCATGGGCCTGATGCACATGGCAGCGCACCCGCACCAACCCGAGGGCTTGCCTGATGGCGTATGGCGAGGCCTTTTGCAACATGCGTTTAGCCTGGTGGACGAGATTGCCTTGCACGACCTGCCGCAGCCGTTCTGGACGTTCGGCGGTGGCACGGTGCTCATGCTGCGTTACCGCCACCGCTTCAGCAAAGACGTGGACATTTTTGTACCAGACCCGCAATACCTGGGCTTTGTATCGCCCCGCCTGAGCGACGTGGCCGAGTCCGTCACACGCGACTATGTGGAAGGCCCAGGCTACGTGAAGCTGCTGCGCCCCGAGGGTGAAATTGATTTCGTGGCTTCGCCCAACTTGACAGACACCCCGTTTGAGCTGTGGCATCCCGGCGTAAAGTGCTGCAGTCCCAGTTCGAAGCCATCGACACATTGGACTACCGGCCCAGCTTTGACGACGCCTTTGCGCTGTCTGCGGAGTTTCTCAATTCGCTATAACTTTAGTAGCTGCTTGCGCATACTCCACTAGGGCTGGAGGCCAATTCACCTCTGAAAATCACACCCCATGCACAGCCTTGGCTCCACCCTGCCAGTTACGTTCTTGCGCACGCTCACGCTGGCACCGGCGCAGCATCCGAAGGGGCTGGCGCATATGAGTGCGGCCAGTGGGCTGGTGCGGGTGCTGCGGCGGCTGTACGTGGTGGCGGACGATGAGCTGCACTTGGGCCTGTTCGACGACATTGAGCCGTCAGGGGCCGACGCGGCCCCCGGCACGCTCTTACGCCTGTTCGAAGGCGATCTGCCACTGCAGAAAGAGCAGCGCAAGGCCACCAAACCCGATCTCGAAACCCTGGCCCTGCTCCCACCCCTGCCGGGCTGCCCGGCGGGGGCGCTGCTGGCGCTGGGCTCGGGCTCGAAGCCGCAGCGCGAAACCGGCGTGTTGTTGGCGCTGGATGCACAGGGTGCACCCACCGGCCACCAGACCCGCATTGATCTGGCCCCGTTGTACGCTCCACTACGCACCCACTTTGCCGACCTGAACGTTGAAGGCGCGTTGCTGGTGGGTGACGAACTGCTCCTGCTGCAGCGTGGCAACCAGGCTGACGCCCGCAGTGCCTGCGTCCGCTACGCATGGCCGCACGTGGCCGACTGGCTGGCCGGTGCAATGACAGGTACAGCGGCCGAGCCCCCTGCACCGCGACATGTTCAGCCTCTGGTGCTTGGCACGGTCGATGGCGTACCGTTGGCGTTCACCGACGGGACGCCACTGCATGGCGGTGCCTGGGCGTTCTGCGCCGTTGCAGAAGCCACCGACAACAGCTACCAGGATGGCCGCTGTGTGGCATCGGCCATCGGTATCGTGGCCCCCGACGGCCAGATGCGTCAATTGCACCTGCTGCAAGGCGCGCCCAAGGTGGAGGGCATAGCAGCACAGTGGGTGGGCAACAACTGGCAGTTCACCATGGTGACCGACCCGGACGACCGAGCCATAGCGGCACAGCTGCTGCAAGCCACGCTGGGCCACGCTTCTACCGATTTGCTACTTTTTCAGTAGCTGCTTGCGCATATTCCACGGGGGCTAGAGGCCAATTTGGCACATAAATGGCCCACTCCGTTAAACTTCAGCCCATGCATCCCGCCATCGCCCAGCACCGTTCAGGCATTTCAGCCATCTGCCAGCGCTACCGCATTCAGCGCCTGGAGGTTTTTGGCTCGGCCGCGCGGGCGGAGGACTTTGACCCCGAGCACAGCGATGCCGACTTCCTGGTGGAGTTTGCTCCGGATGTGCAACCAGGGTTGGACACCTTCTTCGGTGCCAAGTCCGCGCTAGAAACCTTGCTGGGCCGCAGCGTGGACTTGGTGGAACCAGGCGCCGTGCGCAACCCCTATGTGCTGGCCAGCATCAACCGCAACCGCGAAGCGATTTATGCAGCGTGACCCGCGCGCCTTTATGTGGGATGTGCGCGAAGCGGCGCTGGCAATTCAATCGTTTGTCGCTGGCATGGACCTGACCGCTTATGCAGCCAATGCCATGGCGCAGGCTGCGGTAGAGCGCAAGTTTGAGGTTATCGGCGAAGCGCTCAATCAGTTGTCCAAGCTCGATGCCGCCGCTGCGGCACGCATTCCCGACCTGCCGCAGATCGTGGCCTTTCGCAACCAGCTTATCCACGGCTACGCCACCGTCAACGTGAGCACAGTGTGGAACATTACCCAGAACGCCCTGCCCTCATTGCTTGACGCTGTGCAGGCGTTGCTCGACGAACTGCAATAGTTTTTGCTACTTTTTCAGTAGCTGCTTGCGCATATTCCACGGGGGCTAGAGGCCCATTTGGCACATAAATGGCCCACTCCGTTAAACTTCAGTCTATGCGCCCCTCCGAAGCTCTCTCCCTGCACCGCACGCAAATCCGCGAGATTGCGCTGCGCCACCGCGTCAGTGGTGTACGGGTGTTCGGCTCGGCACTGCATGGCGACGACACGGCGGACAGCGACCTGGATCTGCTGGTGGAACCCACCGCGCAAACCACGCTGATGGACATTGGCGCCATCCGGTTTGAGCTGAAACAGCTTCTGGGTATGGATGTGGATGTGCTGACGCCCAACAGCCTGCCAGCCAGCTTTCGCGATCAGGTACTGCGCGAGGCCTTGGCCGTATGAGCCGTGCGCACCCGCTGCGGGTGGCAGACTACCGGCAGCACATCCTGGAAGCCATTGGCAACATTCAGGAATACACCACGGGCATGAACTTGGCCGGATTCATGGCAGACCGCAAGACCTGCGATGCCGTCATCCGCAATCTGGAAGTCATTGGCGAAGCCTGCAACAACATTGCCAAAAACCACCCCGACTTTGCTGCGCAGCACGCTACCGTGCCTTGGGGTTTTGCCTACGAAATGCGCAATGCGCTGGCGCACGGCTATTTCACGGTAGATCTTGCCATCGTGTGGCAAACCATCCAGAACGATCTGCCGTCGCTTCACAAGCAGGTTACTGAGCTTCCACGCTAGCTTGCTACTTTTTTGATAGCTGCTTGCGTATATTCCACGGAGGCTGGATGGCAATTCCATTGCCAATTTCCAATGAAACCCAATTCGGGTTTCTTCCACCCCAATATGGGTATTTACATCAAGTCAACCGAACCCTCGCCCCATGGGCCACCACGATCGGTACGCACGCGTGATGCGGTCAGTTGGGTAGTTGTAGTTTGCTTTGGGTCATGTCCCAGGAACTGCACCAACCGAGCCTGCGCTGTGGCGTGTTGTTGATGCCCATGATGATGCCTGTGAGATCGCACCGATCGAGCCCCCCTTCGTACTCAATCAGCCATTGGTACCGCTGCACCAGGTCGTTGAGCGAACCCAGATCCGGGCGGCTATCGGTTTTTGCAAACACACCGTCGTGGTACGGCAGCATCGCCCGCTCGATGGCCTCCTCGCCCATTCCACGCATTTGGAGAAGCTGCGCCAGCCCGCCAAGCATCATGGTGGGGAGCGTTTCTGTCGTCACGGGCTTCTTGCCCTGGAACAGGATGAATGAAAGCAGGGTCGTCTCGCTCATGAAAACGTAGGCCTTACGCCGCCCGGTATCGAACCGGTTGACGTACCAGTTGCCCAAGGGGGCTGAGCTGGGGATGGCGTCAGCCACAACGGTCTTGGGCAGGCCCAGGGCTTTTTGAACGATGCCTGTGCATTTCAAATAGAGCATCGCGTTATTGTCGAGCAGTTGGGTGACTACAAAGTCAAGACCGTTTTACTGAATAAAACTTGTTTCCCATATTTGACAAAAGTGCTATTTTGCAAATAATGAGAAACATTATGACAAACCAACCTATCCAATCAGACAAGAGCGGCATAGCCCAACTGCAAGCCTTGGGCGCGCAAATACGTGCCCGGCGCAAGGCTCTGCGCTTGAACGCCACCCTTACTGCCGAGGCAGCAGGAATGTCACGCGTCACGCTGCACCGCATAGAAAAGGGTGAGCCGTCTGTAACCATGGGCGCGTGGTCCAACGCGCTGGCAGCGTTAGGGATGTCACTGCAGGCCGTCATCACGGCCGACGAGAGCAAGCGCACCGCAGCGCAGCCAGATCGCACAGGGTGGATTCCCGCGCGCGTGTCGCTGTCGGAATACCCGCAGCTGCGTGCGTTGGCTTGGCAGGTACACGGCACCGACACACTGACGCCCACAGAGGCACTGGACATATACGAACGCAACGCCCGCCATCTGGATGTGCCCGCCATGTCCGCAGACGAGCAGGCCCTGCTGCAGGCCCTGCGCATAGCTTTCAGCCATGCAGTTTGACCGCCCCCACCACCAGCGCATTGCTCATGTGCTGAACGCCCTGAACGGTGCCACGCTGCTTGCGCACGGCTGCTATTTTGGCGGCGGCACCTGCATTGCCTTGCACCACGGCGAATACCGTGAATCGGTGGAAATCGATTTTTTGGTGTCCGACGCCGCAGGCTACCGCGAGCTGCGGCAGCAGCTGACACACCCTGCCGGCTTGGCAGCCATCACACATCCGCACACACCGCCCTTGGTGGCTCTGCGCGAGATACGGGCGGACCAATATGGCATTCGCACCCAGATTCAGATGGACGGGCACAGCATCAAGTTTGAGATCGTGCGCGAAGCACGCATTGCGCTGGAGAAACCCGGTGCCAGCGACGCCATTTGCGGTGTGCCCACGCTAACCAGGCTGGACTTGGCCACGTCCAAACTCCTTGCCAACTCAGACCGGCAGGCCGATGACGGTGTGTTCAGCCGCGACGTGATTGACCTTGCCATGATGGGGCTGCCCCTACCCGCACTGCGTGCCGCACTCACCAAGGCAGAACAGGCCTATGGCCCCAGCGTCGCGCGCGACCTGGGCAAGGCCATTGACCGCCTGCAACACCGGCAGGGTTGGCTGGAACGCTGCATGCAAGTCATGGCCATGCAAATGCCCAAAGCGGTGTTGTGGCAAAAGCTGCGGTCTTTGCGCCGGATAGTGCCTGCCGGCTAATTGGCGTTTTTGGCCGAGCCGGGGTCTTCGTTCTAGGTCTTGGCCCCACCAGCCGCTTTGCGCCGCACGTGCAGATGCGTCTGCACCGAATCGCCCTCGCCGGTCTTCACCTCTTTCACTTCCAGATACGCCGCCTGCTGGCGGATCAGTTCGCCCAGCTTGGCCACGCCGTAGTTGCGCGGGTCGAACGACGGGTGACTACGGTTGATCTGGCTGCCCAGGGCTGATAGCGTGGTCCAGCCGTCTTCGCGGGCGGTGGCGTTCAGCGCGTTGAGCAATATCGGCTTGAGCTTGGGCAGCTCGGCCACGGGTTGCTGTTGCTGATTCGGGCTGGCCTCGTCCGGCTCGTTGCGCAAGATTTCGGTGTAGATGAACTTGTCGCACGCGGCCACAAAGGGCTCGGGCGTCTTGCGTTCGCCAAAGCCATAGACCACCAGCCCCGCCTCGCGGATGCGGGTGGCCAGGCGGGTGAAGTCGCTGTCGCTGCTGACCAGGCAAAAGCCGTCCACGCTGCCGGTGTGCAGCACGTCCATGGCGTCGATGATCAGGGCGGAGTCGGTGGCGTTCTTGCCGCTGGTGTAGCTGAACTGCTGTATGGGTTGGATCGCCATGGTGTGCAGCACGTCTTTCCAGCTGCGCAGGTTCTGCGTGGTCCAGTCGCCATAGGCGCGCTTGATGGTGGCCGTGCCGTAGCGCGACACTTCGGCCAGCAGCTCCTGGATGACGGAGGCCTGCGCGTTGTCGGCGTCAATGAGGACGGCGAGCTTCTGGTTGGTGTTGACTGCCATGGAGACCTCCCTTGTTTTCACGCCATCGTACAGCGGATGGATTTGCTACACTTTTAGTAGCTGCCTGCGCATATTTCACGGGGGCTAGAAGCCAATTTTGCTCTTAATGGGACGCGCGCCGGCTCTGTGTTCCATCCCACAGACTGCGGCGTGCAATGGGGGTGCAATAGGCCTTTGGGAGCCATGCATGAGCAACCACGCCACCGTCAACGACCACATCACCTACCGCCCCGGCGAGGGTGTGCCGATAGTGATTCCGCAAGGCCCTGTGCAAGTGGACCTGTCCCCCGACAGCGCCACCCTGAGCTGGACCGAAGACAACGGCGCCGCCGGCCTGGCGGCGATTCCGCTCACGCAATTCAATGAGTATGTGCAACAGAAGCGCATTACACCCATCGCTCTGTAGTCCGCCCGGTCAATGCCACCCGGCTCCAATGGCGTGGCACTGATCTGCGTTCTGGATCGCGTCTGATGCGTCTCCTATTTGGAGCACCATTGCTGCTCGCATGGAACGCCGTCTCCATTGCCATCCATTTGCGTACCGGGACAGTTTTGCAGGAACAGGGTTGCCTCGCGGCATGAGGTCATCTGGCTACACATGTTGCGGCCGTCGCACTTGAAATCTGCAGGCACAGGCAGTTTGGCGGGCGAAAGGCTGGCAGGCGGAGCTGGCAACACTGACTCAAACCTGGCTGCGCGCTTGGCGTACTGGCTGTAGCCAAACCAAAGCAGTGCGCAAACCAGCAGGCCGCCGATCACCGTGCCAAGGAAACTACCCGATTTGTCACTGCCCGATTTGCTGAGCCGCACCGGGCGCCGTGGCGCGGCGTCCCTGGGTGCATTTCCTTGTGGGTCGCCGGGTCTGCGCACGCGCACGGCACTGCGCTTGCCATTGCGATCGGGCTCCACCTCAAAGGTCAGCACCTCGCCTTCAGTCGGCTGGCGGCCATCGCGTGCGAAGGCGGAGATGTGGACAAAGATGTCCTGCCCGCCGTCATCCGCCACGATGAAGCCAAAGCCGCGCTCGGCATTCCATTTCTTCAGTTTGCCGCTGTACCGTGGCTGATCCATTCTTCACTCCCGATTCACTGGCGCCGGGGCGCAGTGCTGTTTAATTTTGTTGGCAGCATTCTAGGGGTGTTCTCCATGCAGAAGCTTGCTACTGTTTTGATAGCTTCTTGCACAAATTCCACGGGGGCTAGAGGCCAATTTCGCTCCTAATTCCGCACGATTTGCGCTGCAGGCCTTGGCTTCCACTGGAGCCGCGCTTTCAGGCGTAACGAACGTGACAGGTTGGCACTTCACCTAGCGTTTTGCCTGATGCCCCGCCCCAGAGGGCGAACTACACTGCACCAAGCGCCCGCTCAGTTAAATGGCGGACGACGGCATTGCAATAAGAACGAGGAGAACGGTTTTGAAACTCAAAAAAGTGGTGCTTGGCACCTTGGTGGTCTTGGGTGTTGCCGCAGTGGGCGGCTGGTTCAGCCTGGACAAGGAGACGCGCGGTCTGCTGGCCACGGTGCCGACCAATCGCGACTTGTTGTTCTGGACGGAGCCGCAGCGCGACGCTGCATTCCGCGCACTGGACCGCCTGCCGATACTGGCCAAGGCGAACGTGGTGCCCGTCAGTGGCACGCCCTCGCCCCTGCCCGCGGGCGCTCCGCTGAAATTGGCGAGCGATATCGACGCCTACATGGCGGGCCAGCGCAGTGCGGCGCTGCTGGTGGTGCAAGACGGCAAGCTGCGGCTGGAGCGGTATGGCCTGGGCTTTGATGGCGCCGGCCGATGGACGAGTTTTTCCGTGGCCAAGTCGTTCACATCCACGCTGGTAGGTGCTGCGGTGAAAGACGGCTTTATCAAGAGCCTGGACGACAAGGTCAGCCTCTACATTCCGGACCTCAAAGGCTCCGCCTACGATGAGGTGAGCGTGCGCCAGTTGCTGACCATGACGTCCGGCGTCAAGTGGAATGAAGACTACGCCGACCCCAACTCCGACGTGGCCAAGTTCAACAACCACAAGCCCGAAGATGGCGTGGAAGCCCTGGTGAGCTACATGCGTAAACTGCCCCGCGATGTGCCAGCAGGCACGCGCTGGCTGTACAGCACCGGTGAGACCAACCTGGTGGGTACGCTGGTGCAACAGGCCACCAAGAAGCCGCTGGCAACCTATCTGGCCGAGAAGGTGTGGGGCCCCGCAGGCATGGAGCAACAGGCAACCTGGCTCCTGAGCAAAACGGGCAAGGAAATCGGTGGCTGCTGCGTACAGGCTGCGCCGCGCGACTACGCGCGCATGGGCATGTTCATTTTGAATGGCGCCAAGGTGAACGGCCAGAGCATCGTGCCCGACGGCTGGTGGCCTGATGCCACCACCAAGCGCACCGACATTGGCCAGCCAGGGCGCGGCTATGGTTACCAGTGGTGGACGTATGACGACGGCAGCTACACAGCACGCGGCATTTTTGGCCAGGGGATCTTTATCGACCCCAAGCGCAAGCTGGTGATCGTGTCCAACGCGAACTGGGCTGGCGGCGCCCGCGACAAGGTAGCGACGGCAGCGCGCGATGCCTTTTATCGCGAGGTGCAAAAGGCCATCGATGACGAGGGTGCAGCACAGGCCAAATGAATAGAGCGCCAGGGGTAAGGCCCGTATTCCGTCTTGCAGCTGCTACTATTTTAGTAGCTGCTTGCGCATATTGCACGGGGGCTGGAGGCCAATTTTGTCATTAACCCCGCCCGATTTACACTGCAGGCCATGGCTTCCACTGCACCCGATTCAACTTCTCCTGCCGCGCCTTTGTCGGGCGCGCTCACCCTGCAGCCCGTCAATGCCAATGTGGTCAGCGTGCACCTGGCAGACGGCGCGCACGTGGGCAACCTCAAGCAGGTGGGCGCGGTGTGGAAGTTCAAGGCCGTGGGTTACGACGCCACCGGTGGGGTGGAGCCCGGTGGCGGGCCGCTGACCCACCAGCACAACATGGTGTTCGCGCAGCCCGATGCGGCCGAGGTGAGTGCGCGGCTATTGGTGAGCCACGCCGCCATGCCACCCCAGTAGTTGCCGCCCCTACATGGCCCGCCGCAAGCACCACCACGTTTATGTGATTGAACTGTCCAAAAACGTGCTGCTGGAACCGCGCTTTCGCAAGAACAACCCGGACTACATCGAAGGCAAGCCCTGCGTCTACGTGGGCATGACGGGGCTGGACCCGGACGTGCGTTTTGACAAGCACAAGGCCGGCATCCAGGCCAACCGCTTTGCGCAGCAATACGGCCTGCGCCTGCTGCCCGACTTGTACGAGGCTTTCAACCCCCTGAGCTACGACGACGCGGTGGACAAAGAGATCGAAGTCGGCATCGATCTGCGCTCGGCGGGGTTTGGGGTCTGGCAGGCCTAGAATGCCTGCTCGTCCCGTGCGCTGGGCGCACCCATCTCTGAGGTTCACATTCCATGCCCCAACTGAAACTCTCCTATTTCGACTTCCACGGCGGACGCGCCGAGCCCATTCGTCTGGCCCTGGCCATTGGCGGTGTGGCATTTGAAGACCACCGTTTTGGTTTCCCCGAATTTGCCGAGGTGCGCAAGACGGTACCGTTTGGCCAGGTTCCGGTGCTGCATGTGGACGGCGTGCAGGTGACACAGAGCGACGCCATCCTGCGCTATGCGGGCAAGCTGGCCGGCCTGTATCCCACAGATGCCTACCAGGCCCTGCTGTGTGACGAGGTGGCCTATGTGGTGGAAGAAGCCGGCGTCAAGCTTGGCCCTACCTTCAGCATGAAAGGCGACGAGCAAAAGGCTGCGCGCGTGGCGCTGGTGAACAGTTCCATGCCCGTGTACCTGGGATGGCTGCAGAGCCGCTTGCTGGCGCATGGCGGTGACTACTTTGCCGATGGCCGCCTGACGGTGGCAGATTTGAAAGTATTTGTGGACGTGCGCGGCCTCAACTCCGGCCGGCTGGACCATGTACCCACTGATTTGGTGGAAAAAGTGGCTCCTGCGCTCAACGCCCACATGCAGCGCGTTGCCCAGCACCCGGCCGTGCTGGCGTACTACGCAAAGTTCGGCGCCTGACAGGCACTGATTGCCCTGGTCAGGAACAAGGGCCGTGATTGCGTGGTTCTGCATGACGGAGGATTGATCCATGGCTAAACAGCACCCTGCCCGCACACTCCAGTTTTTGCAGAAGGCAGGCATGGCGCTGACGGCGGTGCTCAAGCGCAACGGCAGCAAGAAGCGTCCGCAGGATGCGGTGGTGTCCACGCCCTCGCTGTCGGACACCGTCCCTCCCCTGCAG
>Ga0209063_1000930_pt1 | contig 16491 bp, 19 predicted proteins | sample KloWWTmeKNB19Kit_FD_187177 | JGI IMG/M metagenome (GOLD analysis project Ga0209063, IMG submission 187177) | Active sludge microbial communities from Klosterneuburg, Austria, studying microevolution and ecology of nitrifiers - Klosterneuburg... | ecosystem: Engineered > WWTP > Aerobic digester >...
AGAGCTGACCGTAAAGGAGGGAGACTTTTCTTGATGGAATGGACAGAGCCCCTTAAGATTCTGGCCGGCTCGGGTCAATGCCACGTGTTGACCCACGATCTCCGCGATGTCCACCCGGTCTCTGATTTGGTTGATGACGTCGTCCGAAATCAGGCCTTGGCCCACGGCGGTCCTCGCTTGTGCCCGCAGGGATCCAACCAGGCTGCAGCCGGCTGGAGTGCATTGAGCGCGATTGAAAGTTGACCGTTCACCCTAACAAACGGTCTGCATAAGTGTCAATCGAGGAGAGGAGCGGATTATCCCGGAGGCCAGGCCATGTGCCTCCCGCCGAGCACATGAAGATGGAGATGAAACACGGTCTGCCCGCTCTCCGCGCCCGTATTTGTCACAATCCGATAGCCGGATTCAGCCAGGTTTTTCATGCCTGCAATTTTTGAGCAGGTTAACAGGAGATGCCCTAGGAGAGCCTGGTCTCCCTCTCGACAGTCCTGCACAGCGGCCACATGGCGTTTCGGAATCACCAGGATATGGACCGGAGCCTGGGCATTGATGTCATCGAATGCCAGAACCTGATCATCCTGGTACACAATTTTGGCCGGAATACCGCCTTCAACAATGCGACAAAAAATACAGTTATCCACGCGATCCCCCCTCAGGCGAAGGCCGGATCCCGGACTTTCCGAAGCGGGTCCCGAGTTCACGGTACACCTCGTTCAGCGTCACATCGTGGTACCCCAGCACCAGCAAGGTGTGAAAGAGCAGATCGGCTGTCTCGTAGATGATCTCTTCCCGCTTTTGATTCTTTGCGGCAATAATCACTTCCCCCGCCTCTTCAGCAACCTTCTTTAGAATGCGATCGGCTCCGCCCTGCAATAATTTCGACACATAGGAGTCGGGCTGCGGACTGGCCTTACGCGTCAGAATGGTCTGATACACCCGATCCAAGATCCCCCCACCGGCATCCTGGGTCTTCTCCTCACTGGCCTGCCCCTCTTCCGTCATCCGGGCGAAAAAGCAGGCACGCTCACCGGTATGGCAGGTCGGCCCGACAGGTTCGGCCTTCACGAGAATCGTGTCACGATCACAATCGACAAAGAGATCCTTCACCTTGAGGAAATGCCCGGACGTCTCGCCCTTTTCCCACAACTTCCGGCGAGACCGGCTCCAAAAGTGAACGGATCTCGTCTGAAGCGTCCTGGCAATGGCCTCCTGATTCATGTACCCGACCATCAACACGGTGCCATCCAGCCAATCTTGAATCACGGCGGGAATCAACCCTTGTCCATCAAACGTCATGGTCCGACTCTCTTTCGACATCACATTCTGCTCCATCTAGGCTGGTCCCAGTCGCACCGGAACCCCGCGGTCTCGCAGATATGCCTTGGCTTGCTGAATGGTATGAGTTCGATAGTGAAAGATCGAGGCGGCCAGGACGGCGTCCGCTTTCCCCTTCACCAACCCGTCGTAGAGGTGCTCCAGGGTCCCCACCCCGCCCGAGGCAATCACTGGAATCGAGAGACGTTCCGAAACCGCCGCAGTCAACGCCAGATCATACCCGTTCTGGCGACCATCCTGATCCATGCTGGTCAAGAGGATCTCTCCGGCCCCATACCCTTCCATCCGTTGCGCCCACTCGACGGCGTCCAGGCCGGTTGGTTTTCGTCCACCGTGGGTGAACACTTCCCAGCGACCCGCCTGACCGGACTGTTTGGCGTCGATCGCCACCACGATGCACTGCGTACCGAATCGCTGGGCAGCCTCGCGAACAAATTCCGGCTGCTGCACCGCCGTGGTGTTGATGCTGACTTTGTCGGCCCCGGCATTGAGCAAAGTCCGAATGTCATCCAGCGTACGCACCCCGCCTCCGACCGTGAGCGGCATAAACACACGAGCGGCGGTTTGCTCCACTACATCGATGATGGTCTTGCGGTTTTCGTGTGAGGCGGTGATATCCAGGAAACACAATTCGTCCGCGCCTTCGCGATCATAGATGGCAGCCACCTCGACCGGATCACCGGCATCCCGCAAATTCACGAAGCTCACGCCTTTGACGACTCGACCATCCTTCACATCCAAACAGGGAATGATGCGCTTAGTCAGCATAGAGGTTCGTCAAGCGTGACTCGTGAAGCGAGCCGGTTTTATTTTCGTCCAGCCGCATGCAAGATCCTCAACGTTTTCCGATGGCTGCAACCGCTGCCGCATAATCCAATTTCCCGTCGTAGAGGGCCTTGCCGACGATGGCCCCCTCCACGCGAGGACCAAGCGCATGCACCGCCTGCAGATCTTCCACACGCGTGATGCCACCGGACGCGATGACGGGAAACGACGAACAATCAACGACTTCTCGCAACGCCGTCAGGTTCGGCCCATTGAGCATTCCATCCCGGGCGATATCGGTGTAAATGACGGCCCCCAGTTCAAGGCCGGCAAGTTCTTTGAGGAGATCGATGGCCTTCGTTTCGGACACCGCCGTCCAGCCCTTCACCGCGACCTTCCCGTCTCGCGCGTCGAGTCCCAACAAAATACGCCGAGGGAACTCCTGACAGGCCTGCGCCAGAAACGTTCGATCCATAAGGGCAGCCGTGCCGAGCACCACGCGCGCCACACCCGCATGGAGATATCGCCGCACGGTCTCAATGGTCCGGATTCCACCTCCCACCTGCACCTTCACGCTGACTGTCTTCATGACCGCTTCGATCTGGGGAAGATTCTTCGGCTCCCCATCGACGGCTCCGTTCAGATCGACGACATGAATAAGATCGGCGCCTTGCTGCTGCCAGCGGCCGGCCACCGAAGGCACGTCCTCTGAGTACACCGTTTCAGCGGCCATGTCGCCCTGCCGCAATCGGACACAGCGGCCGTCTTTGAGATCAATCGCCGGAATTACACGCATGACACCACCTGTCGCAACACGTTCATTTTCCCCCGCCTGCTGCGCCGCCATATGGAAACGCATCTGCCAATTCCTCCGCTCCATAGGCGGCCAACTCCTCGGCAGTGACAAACACGCCATAGCGCTGGACAAAGCCTAAAAAGTCTTCCGTCATCGGCCGCTGCTTTTCATAGTAGTTGCCCTCCCACAGGACTATGCCGTCGGGCGCTACCAGCTTCACCTCGAATCCCACGGCGGCCGGTGGGTCCGCGCCAAGCCGACTGCCGACTCGTTCCTGATAGACAAGCACCTTGCCGCTGAGTGCCGCATCGGCTCCGAGTCGTTGAGCAATCTTGTGGGCCGGCATCGTTTCCGTCGCAGTCCCCCCGGAAACTTCCCGAGCAACCCTTGCCGATTCGTTAGGGGAGAGTAGTTGTAACCCGGATCGGGCCTTGAGTTTTGCCCACATCAGATCGGTGACTTTCTCACCTGCGGAGGCCGGTACGCGATGAGTCTGGCGCACGGCTTGATCGGTCGTCGGAGGGACCCCGACAGCCATGTCGGACCGTCTTGCGCCGGACGGGACGGGAAACGCGGGCCCAGACGCCTCGATCGCTTGGGGAGTCGCCATAGTTTCAAACGGAATGAGGGCGATTGTGCGGACCGGATACTTTCCCACCTGCGATGAAGCTTTGGACGTGACCTTCGTCCCGCTGCAGCCCGCCAGAAGCAGCAACGTCATCGGAATCAATAGAGCACGCACAGACCGGTCTCTCACGTCCAGGCCCCGAAGTTCTTGATCACTTGAAGTCCGACAGCTTGGCTTTTTTCAGGATGAAACTGGCAGGCGACGACATTGTCTTTCCACACGGCGGACGCAAAGGACCGCCCGTACTCGGTCACGGTGGCGATCACCGAAGACTCAACCGGCTCAACGTAGTAGGAATGCACAAAATAACAATAACTGCCGGTCGCGAGGCCTGCAAACGGAGGGGCGGATTGCACGATTTGAATCTCGTTCCACCCCATATGTGGCACCTTCAGCGGAGGTTCCAGCACAAATTTCTTCACCCGACCAGGAATGATGCCGAGACCTGCGTGCACCCCGAACTCTTCACTCTCCGTGAACAGCAATTGCAGCCCCAGGCAGATACCTAGAAAAGGTTTTCCGGATTGAACGGCGGCGTGAATCGGCGCGATTAATTCGTACCGTTCCAGATTCGCCATGCAATCCCCGAAGGCCCCCACACCGGGCAACACCACGTGACTGGCATCAGCAATGACACGAGCCTCGCGCGTGACCACCGCTTGATGCCCCATCGCCTCAAAGGCCTTGGAGACACTCCGCAAATTACCCATGCCGTAATCGATGATGGCAATCATATATTGCGTTCGGAGACGGCCCGTGGGGACTTGATGGACGACAGACAGGACGGCAGACACTGCCTCCTATCGCGCCACCGGTTTCACTTAGAGGCTTCCCTTCGTGGAGAGGACTGTCCCTGACAAGCGCTCTTCCAACGTGGTGGCTTGATCCAACGCTCGGGCCAACGCCTTGAAGATAGCTTCCATGATGTGGTGCGGATTGCGTCCGTATTGGAGATTCACATGCAAATTCAGCCCACCGTGGGTCACAAAGGCCTGAAAAAAATCCTCGAACAGGCCGAGATCGAAGGTCTTAATCTTTCGATCCGGCAAATTGACGTTGTACACGAGATAGGGACGCCCACTCAGATCAACCGTCACCTGCGCGAGGGTTTCATCCAATGGGACCGAGGCGAATCCGAATCGCTTGATCCCCGCCTTTTCACCCAACGCCTGGTGCAGGACCTTCCCCATGACAATCCCGACATCCTCTACGGTGTGGTGTTCGTCGATTTCGATATCGCCCTTGGCCTGAACCGTCAGGTCGAAGAAACCATGCTTGGCGAGAAGATCGAGCATGTGGTCGAAGAACCGGATGGAGGTGTCGACAGTCCCCTGCCCGGTGCCGTCCAGACTCCAGTCAACGCGGATATCCGTTTCCTTCGTGGCACGGTGAAGCGAGGCCTGCCTGGGAGCGCCGTTCTTTTTCATGCGAACCTGCTTTGGGCTGATTTGGCATGCGCATCGAAGCCCTCGATATGCGCCAGTCGGACGATATGATCCTTGGCTTTCGTCAACTCTTCCTTGGTGTAATGCACGATGTTGCTCACCTTCACGTAATCGCTGACCGACAACGGCGAAAAGAAGCGGGCCGTCGCCCCGGTCGGCAACACGTGGTTCGGACCGGCGACGTAATCCGCGACCGCAGGTGGCGTGTAGCGGCCCAGGAACAGGGCCCCGGCGTGCCGCACCTGCTCCAAATAATCGAACGGCCGATCAACCGAGAGGGTCAAGTGCTCGGGCGCAATCGCATTCGCCACCTCAATGGCTTCATCCATGGTAGGAACCACGAATGCCACAAAATGCCGGGCAATCGACTTCGCCGCAATTTTCTCTCGTTGCAAGCCTTTCAACTGCACCTGAATCAGGCGCACCACTTCTTTGGCCAACGACGCGGAGGTCGTCACGAGATAGACCTGCGCATCTTCGTCATGCTCCGCCTCGCAGAGCAGATCCGCCGCCACATGTGCCGGCTTGGCGTCATCATCCGCCACCACGAGCAACTCACTGGGACCGGCCACCATATCGATACCGACGGTGCCATAAAGTAGTCGCTTGGCCGTGGCGACGAAAATATTTCCGGGACCCACAATTTTATCGACCTTGGCGATGGTCTTCGTCCCGAACGCCATCGCGCCGACTGCCTGCACACCGCCCACACGGTAGATTTCATCGACACCAGCGATATCCGCGGCCACCAACAGATAGGGATTGATCTCCCCTTTTGGGGTCGGGGTACACATGACGATACGCCGAACACCGGCGACTTTTGCGGGAATCGCGCACATCAGCACCGATGAGGGATAGACGGCCTTGCCGCCCGGCACGTACACACCGACAGCGTCCAGGGGCGTGACCATTTGACCGAGCGTGGCGTTTTGTTCCTGATACATCCAGGTTTTGGTGCGCTGACGCTCATGGAATTGCCGTACACGTTCCGCGGCATAGCGCAAAGAGTCTCCCTCATCCTTGCGAATGTGGTAGTAGGCCTCCTTGATCTCTTCGGGGGTTACACGCATGTGATCGAGCTTCAAGGACAGCCGATCGAACTTCTTCGTGTACCGGAGGACTGCACGATCTCCGCCCCGCTCCACGGCCTTCAGAATCGTGCGCACGCTCTTCTCCACACCTGCGCCTTGAGTGCGCGCGCGGGTCACGATTTTTCGCAACGCCTTGTCATACGCCCGATCGGTACTTGCCAGAATGGTCATATCATCTGTCTCGCCGCTTCGACACCCGCCACGAACTCATATACTTACACTTAGGCGCGCGATGCTGCCCCGTTGCTATCTTCCACCGCCACCGCGGCGCGCAACCGCTCGATCAACACCGTGAGAGGTTCATGTTTCAATTTGAGGCTGGCTCGATTCACAATCAGCCTGGCGGTCGAGTGCGTGATCACCTCAACCTCTGCCAGGTCATGCGCCTTGAGCGTGCTGCCTGTTTCAACCAAATCGACGATTCGATCGGCTAATCCGACGATCGGCGCGAGCTCTATAGACCCGTACAATTTCACAATTTCGACCGGCACCCCACGCTGATTGAAATACCGCTCGGTTACGTTGGGGTACTTCGTCGCAACCCGAATCTTCGACGACCACCGGTCCGGCGAAGGCTGCCCCTGCAGCGCGGCGACCGAGATTCTACACGCTCCGACCTTCAAATCCAACGGCTCATAGACGTCGCTGCCCTGCTCCAGTAACACATCTTTGCCCACCACCCCGACATCCGCCGCTCCGTGCTCAACATAGGTGGGCACATCGGTTGGCCTGACGATCAAGAAGGTGGCATCGTTGGACGAACAGGCAAACACCAACTTACGGCTCTCCGTCGACAGGCCGGGACTATAATAGCCGGCTTGCTTCAGCAGGTGCAGCACCGGTCCCAACAACTTGCCCTTGGACAGTGCAATGGTCAGCCCCCGCGACTTCTTGCTGTGCGATTTCGTCGCCCCCACGGTCACTTCCCCTTTCTCCGCTCTACACTGGCGCCCAACGCTCTGAACTTCTCTTCGAGACGCTCGTAGCCTCGATCGAGGTGATAGACCCGCGAGACTTCCGTCGTCCCCTCGGCGGCGAGCCCGGCCACGATCAGTCCGGCGCTGGCGCGAAGATCCGAGGCCATGACCGGAGCACCTGTTAACCGTTCTTTGCCCGTAATGATCACCCGGTTTCCTTCGACTCGAATATCCGCTCCCATACGGCGCAACTCCTCCACATGCATGAACCGGCTCTCGAAAATCGTTTCCGTGACGACGCTGGTCCCTTCGGCTACCGTCATGAGCGCAACAAACTGCGCCTGCATATCCGTGGGAAAACCAGGGTGCGGACTGGTCCGGACATTCGTCCCCTTCAAGCGCCCGGTGACCTTGAGGCGAATCCGTTCCTTTTCCTCGATCAACTCCACGCCGCTCTCCCGCAGTTTCATCAACAACGGCTCCATGTGCTCCGGGCGACAGCAATCAATCACCACCTCACCGCCGGTAATGGCGCCGGCGATAAGATACGTGCCCGCCTCAATTCGGTCGGGAATCACGGCATGATCCGCGCCATGTAACTCCGTCACACCCTCAATCGTAATCATGTCCGTGCCCGCCCCGGTGATGCGCGCGCCGCGTTTGATGAGAAAGGCGGCCAGATCGGTGATTTCAGGTTCTTTCGCCGCATTTTCGAGCACCGTAGTTCCCTCGGCCAGGACGGCTGCCATCATGAGGTTCTCAGTACCGGTCACGCTGGGCGTATCGAAGTAAATACGAGCTCCTCTCAAACGACGTGCGGTCGCCTTGATATAGCCGTGCTCGATTTCGACGGTCGCGCCCATTTTTTCCAAGCCCGCGAGGTGGAAGTTGACCGGGCGAGACCCGATCGCACAACCGCCTGGAAGCGACACCTTCGCCTCACCTAGCCTGGCCACCAGGGGTCCCAGCACTAAGACGGAGGCCCGCATGGTTCGAACAAGATCGTACGGCGCTTCCGTGGAAGCAATCGCCTGCGCCTGCACAACCGTATGATTCACCTCCTGCGCGACGGAGATGCCCAGCATGCCGAGCAACTTCCCCATCGTGAGTACATCGACGACCCGAGGCATATTCGAAAGCACACACTCGCCGCCGCCAAGAATGGTCGACGCGAGAATCGGCAGCGCGGCGTTTTTCGCCCCGCTGGTGCGCACTTCCCCTCGTAACGGCCTGCCACCCTGGATAATGATTTGGTCCATGAGAATTAAGAAGACGGTCTGCTCGTTGCCGTTTGGATGCTTGGTTGACCGCTCTGAGGATTCCTCCCCTCTTCTTTTTTCTCGAAACAGACCACGCGGTCAATGCCACCTTCGTCCCGCAGAACATCGTAGGTGCGAAACCATCCGCTTTCCTCGGCCTCGCGGCAGACCGCCGCCGCCTGACCAAGGCCCACTTCCAGCAGCAGCACACCATCCGACTTCAAATAGACGGGAGCTTGCTGCAGAAGCCGACGATGCACATCCATTCCATCGGGCCCGCCGGCTAACGCCAAATGCGGCTCGAAACATCGCACTTCCGGTTGGAGCGTCACCAGATCGAGGTCGGGGATATAGGGAGGATTCGACACAATGACGTCAATTTGACTCACGAACCCACACTCGGCCAACGGCGCAAGGAGATCCCCCTGCATACATTCAATTCGTGCATCGAGTCCGTGTTGTTCCATATTGGCCTGCGCCACAGCCAATGCATCAGCCGAGGCATCGATCGCCAGCACTCGCGCGTCAGGCAGGGCCGATGCCACAGACACAGCCAGGCAACCGGACCCGGTTCCCACATCCACCACTATCGCGGCGGGATTCTGCCCGCACCGACGGATCGCCTCTCGAACCAATAAGACACTCTCCGGCCGTGGAATAAGGACAGCGGATGTGACACGGAATTCCCGCCCGCAAAACTCCTGCGTACCCAGCAGATACTGCAGCGGCTCACGGTTGGCCCGCCGTGCGACGAGCGCTAGCACCCTCGCATAGTCCAGCGCCGGCACCGGACGCTCGGCCTTCACCCGCTGCATGAGCGGCGAGAGATGCAGCACATGCTCCAACAGCCAGGCAGCCTCCAATGCCGGCTGCTCGATACCGGCCGCATGCAGACTCCGTTCAGCCTCAGCCAGCATGGAACGGATGGTAACTGCGGAAGTGGCGGCAATGCCGAGCTGCTCCGTACTCATTTCACTTCCAAGGAGGCTACATGTTCATAGTGCGCGCGTAGCGCCTGAACAATCTCTTCCAGATCACCCGCCAAGACTTGATCGAGCTTGTGGACCGTCAGGCCGATGCGATGATCGGTCACACGGTTCTGAGGGAAGTTGTAGGTGCGGATCTTTTCGCTTCGATCACCCGTTCCCACCTGCGATTTCCGGTTTTGTGCGATTTCCGCATCCTGTTTTTCACGCTCAGCTTCGACAATGCGCGCCCGCAAATTCCGCATGGCTTTGGTTCGATTCTTGAGCTGCGACCGCTCATCCTGGCAGCTGACAACCACACCGGTTGGAATGTGCGTAATGCGGACCGCCGAATAGGTCGTATTGACACTCTGCCCGCCCGCACCTGACGAACAAAACGTGTCGATACGCAAATCCTTCGGATCGATATGCACCTCGACTTCATCCACCTCCGGCATGACCGCAACCGTCACCGTCGAGGTATGAATTCTTCCACTGGCTTCCGTGGTCGGTACCCGCTGCACACGGTGCACTCCGCTTTCGTACCGGAGACGCCCGTACGCGCCCTTCCCTTCGAGTAGAGCGATCACCTCTCGATAACCACCAATTCCGGTCTCAGACGCATCGACGACTTCTAACTTGAGCCGATTGCGCTCGGCATATTTGAGATACATCCGGAACAGATCTCCGGCAAACAGGGCTGCCTCATCCCCACCCGTTCCAGCTCGAATTTCGAGAAACATATTCTTCTCGTCGCGCGGATCCTTCGGAGTGAGAAAGTCTTTAGCGCGATGCTCGAGATCCAGCACCTGCTGCTGGAGATGGTCACTTTCTTCCGCAAACAGCTGCTTCATGTCCGCCCCTGTCGAGGCGTCCTGGAGCATGGCAGATACTTCGTCCAGCTGCTTCTTCGCCTCGCAGTAGGCGACAAATTGAAGCGCCGGCTCTTCCAACTCTGTCCGCTCCTTGTTCAGCTTGTGGATCATCCCCGGCTGATTAAGGACAGACGGATCCATGAGCTGATTGGTCAACTCTTGGAAGCGCGCAGCCATGCCTTCCCACTTCTTGATCAGCCCGTCTTCCATGTCCCGCCCATTCCGGCCGTAGCCCGCTTTACCCCAAAAAACAAGAGACCCTGCCCCAAAAGGAAGCAGGGTCTCCATGATGTCCTGACTGAGGCCTACTTATCTTTCTTGGCGTACTTCTTCTTGAACCGTTCGACACGCCCTTCGGTATCGACGATTTTCTGAGTTCCCGTAAAGAAGGGATGACACCCGGCACAAATGTCGACCTTGATGTTTCCGATGGTGGATCGCGTCTTGAACGTGTTCCCGCAGGCACAATGCACAGTCGCTTCACGGTAGACTGGATGAATTCCCTTTTGCATACGAGCTCCTCTACTGCCCTTGATTCGTTGACTCGCCCGGTCCTGCTCGCCAGGGTGCACGACTTTACACTGGAGTGCCCCACACTGGCAAGCGCGACACCTAACGATTCATGGATTGCAAAAATTCCTGATTGGTTTTGGTGCCGCCGATCTTGTCCATTAAGAACTCCATAGCTTCCATCGTCCCCAACGGGCTCAACACCTTCCGCAGGATCCACATCTTGTTCAAGCGATCGCGGTCGACCAGCAACTCTTCCTTGCGGGTCCCGGACTGACTGATATCGATCGCCGGGAACAAACGCTTGTCGGCCAGGCGACGATCCAAGTGTACTTCCATGTTACCAGTTCCCTTGAATTCTTCGAAGATCACATCGTCCATGCGGCTGCCGGTATCGATCAGCGCGGTCGCCATGATCGTCAAGCTCCCGCCGTTTTCAATGTTTCTGGCAGCGCCGAAGAATCGTTTCGGACGCTGCAAAGCGTTGGAATCCAATCCGCCGGAGAGAACCTTTCCGCTGGGAGGGGCAATCGTATTGTATGCCCTGGCCAACCGAGTGATGCTATCGAGGAGGATCACCACATCCTTCTTGTGCTCCACCAGCCGCTTCGCCTTTTCCAGCACCATTTCCGCAACCTGAGCATGGCGCTGTGCCGGTTCGTCGAATGTAGAACTGATGACTTCGGCTTTCACTTGCCGCTGCCAGTCTGTGACTTCTTCAGGTCGCTCATCAATTAACAGGACAATAAGCGTGACTTCCTTGTGATTTTTCAAAATCGCGCGGGCGATCGCCTGCAGCAGCATGGTTTTTCCGGTTCGCGGCGCGGCGACGATCAGGCCGCGCTGCCCCTTGCCGATCGGCGTCGTGAGATCCATGACACGCGTGCAGTACTCTTCCCGGTCAAATTCGAGATTGAGGCGCTCTTCAGGATAGAGGGGGGTCAGGTTATCGAACAGGATCTTGTCACGCGCGACTTCAGGATCCTCATAGTTAACCTTCTCCACCTTGAGCAAAGCGAAATAACGCTCGCTCTCCTTGGGCGGACGTATTTGCCCCGACACAATATCGCCCGTCCGGAGGTTGAATCGGCGAATCTGTGAGGGGGAGATATAGATATCGTCAGGCCCAGGGAGATAGTTCGAGTCAGGTGCGCGCAGAAACCCAAAACCATCCGGCAAGGTCTCCAGCACTCCTTCGCCAAACACAACACCGTTTTTCTCCGTCTGTGCTTGGAGAATGGCAAAAATGAGCTCCTGCTTGCGCAGGTTTGCCGCCCCCTCAATCTTCAGATCCCGCGCCACCTCATTCAGGTCGGCAATCGACTTCTGCTTGAGTTCCGCGAGATGCATAACTTCCCCTTTAACCTGTGTCATACCTCTTCCCTATCGGGCTCTCAACCCGACAGCTCCCCAAAATGAGAAAAACGATTTAGTGGTCATGAACGAATTCACGGAAGTGATTGTCTAGATGTCGACCTGCTGGTTGTCTACGGCAGGATGGTTCGATGAAGGTGTTGTCGATTTAGATTTTGCGGAAATGAAAACAACCCACTATTGCACAACTGCCGCTGCACTGCCCTTGGGAATTTATGCTTGAGATGGGTCTCGGAAGCTGATGCACAGAAGGTAAAGCAATTTCTACAAATTGCGAAGTTGAGGTGATTTTAGCGCCGACCCCGCACATTGTCAATAGATTAACGTCTGATCCGTCGTCCTTCGAACCACAACACACCTTCTTACTAGCCCCACAACGCTCCGACCGTTACATACCAGTCTCCTTAATAAGTAAACCCCAAGTGTGGACGGGCATCTCGGTTGCAGGCCGTGGAGTGATATGTTAAAGATCGCGCGGGGAAATTTTCATGGCCAAATCAGACAACGACACACCGGATCGCATATTTACGTTGGCCGAAGCCAACGAACTCCTCCCTCAACTCAATCAGCGATTTGCCTCGGTACGCCGGGCGAAAACCGTTATCGCGAGCACGAAGGAGGAGGTGAGCAAAGCCAGCGCGCAGGCCGCGTCAGGCGGCGGAAGCCCCGTTGGAGCGCTCTATATCCGAGCCCTCCACGAGATCAGCGGAAGCCTTCAGGCGATTCACGAACTCGGCGTGGTCATCAAAGACGTCGATCTCGGGCTATGTGACTTTCCATATAAGCTCGAAGGTCGTGTGGTCTATCTGTGCTGGAAGTTCGGTGAGGATGAAATTCGATGGTGGCACGAGACTTCCTGTGGATATAAAGATCGCCACCCGCTTGACGAAACCTCTAGCTAGCAAAGGACTGTGCCCTCCATGACATTCGTCATCCTTGGCTTTGATGGGCCCGACGGCCAAGCAAAACGCAAAATTCATCGCACCGCTCATCTGACCGGACTGGAGCCATTGAACCGCGCAGGGCGAGTGCTCTTAGCCGGCCCGTTCACTGATCAGGCAGGGAGCCTGATCATCATAGAGGCAGATTCTCTCGAAGAAGCCAAGCGGATCGCCCAAGAAGACCCCTACACAGTGCACGGAATTTTCGAACGCGTGGAAGTCCATCCCTTCCAACAGGTACTTCCCGCTTCACAATCGCACACGTAATCAACGTTCTTCAGGGACCCGAGGTGAGTTACTCGCAGCAAGAGTAAGCACCTACGTCCCACTTACACTGGGTAGCGTCCCGCATATTGGTACTGGTAAAGTTTGGCGAGTTTGCACGGGCTGACCAAGCGTTGACTTTCGATGCACTAAAAGAGTCTACTAAGGCACTTTTTCCCCCTAGTGGAATGCCTCGTTGCAAGAGATATTTGTTGGGCTCATAAAAGACATCTGGGCTCAATATGGCCCGTTCGCTGCCCTCCTTATTCTATTGGTCACGTTTCATGCTACCTATACGCACAGGTTATGGACCGCTAGGCTCAGAGACAAGGACAAAGAAATTGATAGACTGGTAGGAGAAAGAGATAGATTGCAGGATACTGTCATTCAGAAGAGGATTTCATCCAAGAAGGATAAAGCCCAATGATAGACAATGCAGACATTGCCATGCTTGGCATTGTTGCCATTATTCTGCTGGCATCAATCCTTGTAACCAAGATCGCCATTCGGCGTGATGGCTGGAAATTACAGAAATATAAGCTCTATGCGGTCAGAGATAATTTGATCTATCTCGTAGCCACAAATAAGCTCAAAGAAGACGACTTTGTATTTCAGCGATTCTATAAAGCCGTCAATTACTTTATTGATGCCAATGACAAGATTAACTTGCACCATTTCGTGTCGGCTGCCGAAAAAGCCAGGCGCAAAGGCATTGATCCAGCAGAAGAGAAAAACTTCAGAGAGATACATTCTGCCCTGAAAACAATGGGGCCTGAGGTCAATGAGGTCGCTAACCAGTTCTATTCAGCCATGCTGGAAATACTTATTGAAAATAGCTTCCTCTTGCGCGTGGCAATGAAATGCAGCTCCCTTTCGGCGGTTGTAAAACTTCTCGCTAACAGTATTGCGCCTCGCCACACTAATAGAGCAGCGCTTCAATTCTACGATGACTATTCGCGCGCTGCCGCTGCTTAGTCATTCAATCCATTATCTCGACAAATCTACAATTTCTTCTAGTGTCCATACATGATCCGTCACCCCAGCTTGCATTGCTGGGGTGACTCGCAACGTCTGGTGAATGCGAGCGAAGTTATAGTACATGAAATAGAGCGCCAATGCGTGCCGGTGGTTTTCAACTTTCTTGCTGTGAGCATTGGTCAGTCTGGTAAATCTCCGCATCCCCATCCGAATCTGTAAGTTCATCCGCTCTGCATAACTGGTAGAGATATGCGCGGCATCTGGCTCGCCCATGATCTTGTGCGTCTTGGTTCCGCAGCATTGCGCGGGGCTGTAGCGAGTCGTCACGCCTTCTTGTGGCGGAACCGCGTAAATCTTTTCCAGCATGGCATAGTCAATATCTGAACCGAATGCACCGTCAACGGCTCGCAGATACGGCTTATGTCCGTCCGTGGTGAGCTGAACGCGACTGGCGAGGCGTGAGGCAAGATCCTCCATGAACTTCATGGCGTAGGGCACGCTACGCTCACCAACGAGCCACGACACCATCAATTTCGTATCCGCACAGATGGCCGTCCAGGTCCACACGCTCCCGAATCCGAACTTGCCCTTGAGTTCTTCAGACAGATTCTTGTCCTTCGCAAAACAGAAACTCCAAATCTCATCGGCCTGAACGCGCTTGCAAGGGAGGTTGCGCAACTTCTCGTCCTGATACTTTGCGCATGCCGTCCCAAGATCTGCCAACAGCTTCAGGATGGTGGGCTTTGATACGCCGGTCATGCGAACCACGCTGTTCACGCTCGCCCCCTCGACCAGCGCCGCTACCACCTGAGCCTGTCGTTTCCTGTCCAGCTTGTTCATGGTCGCCTCCAGTCTCGATGATGCAATTTTATGCTTGCTCAGGCATGCATGTCAATGATAAAGTTCGTGCGTGCTCAGGCAAGCATAAAATTAGGAGGCGGTATGGACGACACGAAGGAAACCGTATCAGAGGCAGCGCAGGCACTATCAGAGCTGGGAGCAGCAAAAGGAGGAAGGGCCAGGGCTGCGAAGCTGTCGCCGGAAGAACGCAGGGACATAGCGAGGCAGGCAGCCGAAGCCAGATGGGCGACTGAGAGAAAGTCCCCGCCGTTGTTAAGGGCAACCCATGAAGGGGTGCTAAAGATAGGTGCGATGGAGATCCCGTGCGCTGTGCTGGAGGGCGGTCAAAGAGTATTAACCCAAAGCGGATTCATGCGTGCACTTGGAAGAGCAAGACAGGCCAAGGGACGTCAGTACTATGATGCTGACGTCAACCTCCCGGCATTCTTGACAGCAAAGAACCTAAAACCTTTTATTTCCAAAGACTTAGAGGTGACGTCTAGCCAGATTGAGTTTCGCCCAATGAGGGGGGCTCGTGCCTTTGGTTATCCCGCAGAATTGCTCCCTAAGGTTTGTGACGTTTTTCTTGATGCTGATGAAGCAGGAGCGCTTTTGCGCGGCCAAAAACATATAGCTGAACGCGCACATATTTTGATTAGAGGCTTGGCACATGTTGGCATAGTTGCGCTGGTCGATGAGGCAACAGGCTATCAAGAGGTCAGGGAAAAGCAGGCGCTACAGGCCATCCTTGATGCTTTCCTACGAAAAGAATTGGCTGCATGGGCTGAGCGATTCCCGAAAGAGTTTTATCAAGAGATATTCCGCTTGCGCGGGTGGGAGTGGCGCGAGATTTCAACAAAACGGCCCAGGATGGTCGGTAAGTTGACGAAAGATATTGTGTACGCCCGCTTAACGCCAGGGATCTTGCGGGAGCTTGAAGAAAAGAATCCCAGGAATGAGAATTGGCACAGGAAAGCACGCCATCATCAATGGCTTACGGAGGATATTGGACATCCAGCCCTGGCCCAACATCTTCATGCAGTGATTGCATTTATGCGCGTATCCCCATCATGGGGGCATTTTTACACGATGCTCAACCGCGCATTCCCGAAACGCGGAGACACGTTGGAATTGCCATTTATGGCAGATCCAGCTACTTAGACTTTGCTGCGGGCTTCTTCTTGCGTGGCTTCTTTGGCGTGAGCGGTTCGCCTATGGCAGCTTCGACCACGGATAGGGCGAGCGCTAGCGGATCGGTGGGGTTCTTCTTGGGCTTCTTTGTGGTAGCCTTTGCAGGCTTGGCTTTTGATTTAGGCATGCTTGCATGATGCCAGAGCCGCTGTGATTTTGCCAGCGGCTCACACTTCAAACTTTACCAGTACCCGCATATTCCTCAGATTGACAACCCGAAAGATCGCCACCTATAATGCGCACTTAGCGCCGTTTGTGAAAGCCGAATCACTCTAGTTCAAAAGACCTAACGGCCTTCTCCAGCGCTGGCCCTAAAT
>Ga0209063_1000932_pt1 | contig 16467 bp, 14 predicted proteins | sample KloWWTmeKNB19Kit_FD_187177 | JGI IMG/M metagenome (GOLD analysis project Ga0209063, IMG submission 187177) | Active sludge microbial communities from Klosterneuburg, Austria, studying microevolution and ecology of nitrifiers - Klosterneuburg... | ecosystem: Engineered > WWTP > Aerobic digester >...
TATTCTTGTACCATTAACACTGCTCCATACTTTTCCTTCGGAGAACAAGAAATTGAAAGGATTGGTACAGGGTTATGCCGGTACTAATAACGAATTTGGCGGAAAGGATAAAGTAATCGGGGAGGATGGATTATTTATCGTGAACCCACAGTTTGAATGGACAGGAGGAGGTATTTATTCCACTACGGAGGATCTAGCCAAATGGGGAAAGCAGTTATACGAAGGACAAATTGTGGATACAACATTGTTGCTTTCAGCTGCTGTTCCGGCTAAATTGGGCCGTGATGTGAAATATGGACTGGGTGTAATTATTCGGCCAACATCACTGGGGGTTGCATACGGGCATAGCGGTTTTTTTCCTGGCTACATGACAGAGATGTTATACTTCCCCAGGCATAACATGTGTGTAGCTATTCAAACAAACAGCAGCGATTTTAAAAACCTTCGGATCTCCTTACTGAAATGCCTGATGGAGATTGCCAGTGTTGTAAAAAGAAATTAAGCTCTCAAATTGTAACAGCCCTGTTCTGTAATACCATTCTAACCGTATTCACTATTTTCTCTCCTTTCTCTTTGATCTGCTCTTCTGTCCACAGTAAACTGATAGAAGTAGAAATACAACGGCTCATCACAGCATCACTGGCTGTAAAATCTTTATTGGCCTGTTGCGTCACCCGTTCTTTCAATTCCGGGCTCAATGAATTTAATGTAATAGCATTCTTCAAATGATCCCATTTGCGGATATAGTGCCAGTTATTATCGAACCAGTAGAAGTTACCGGCTAATATTCCCTGTGCTTTTAGTTCTGCCACAACAGATCTTGTAATTTCTTCGCTGGGCAGGAACCAACTGATAAAACTACAACTATCACCAGCAGGATCTGGTATACGACGGAAAGAAATCTCAGGCACCTGTGACAGGATGTTTTTTAGCTGGGTATGGTTCTTTTTCTGAATGGTCAGAAATTCATTCAGCCTTTTGATCTGTGCCAGGCCTACTGCAGCATGCAATTCGGAGATACGATAGTTATAACCAATAAAAGGATGCAGGTCAGCACCACGGTCCACCCCTTTGTGATCGTGTCCATGATCCGTATAGCCATCACTTTTTATATAAATATCTTCCCGGCTGGTCATCACCACACCACCTTCGGCACAGGTCATCGTTTTTACAAAGTCAAAAGAGAATGTGCCGGCATCACCAATGGTACCAAGATGTTTCCCTTTGTAAGTACCGCCAATGCTCTGGCAGGCATCTTCGAGTAAAATCAAATTATGTTCTTTGCATATGGCTATTAAGGCATCCATATCGGCCATACTGCCACACATATGTACCGGCATTACGGCTTTTGTTTTTGGAGTGATGGCTTTTCGTACTGCTTCAGGATTCAATGTCAATGTATCATCTACATCCACCAATACAGGAACAGCACCAACACTTAGTATCGCTTCAAAACTTGCCACAAACGTAAAAGAAGGTGTTATCACTTCATCACCATATCCAATGCCCAATGCACTCATAGCCGTAGTTAAAGCTGCAGTACCGCTGGAAGTAAGCTGCGCATATTTACTGCCAAAGGTTTCGTTAACAGCAGCTTCTAATTCTTTACTCTTCCAGACTCCTTTTCGGGGTCCGTCAAATCCATAGCGCATCAGGATGCCTGTTTCCAGCACATCGTTTACTTCTTTTCTTTCTTTATCACTCCAGAGTTCGTAACCGGGCATATTTTTTAGTTTGTAGTTTGAGGTTTGAAGTTGTTTTCTCAGGTCTGGCAAAGGTAAAAAAACGTTAGTATGCTTCGTTTTAAGGCTTGGGGTTATAAAAGCTCCATTTACTACCGCCTGGTTGTACCAGTATCGCAATCTCACTCAACTCACTCTCATTATTATTTCTTCCCACGGCTGTGATCACATACCGGTATGAAAAATGTTTGGACGAAAGGGGTTCCTTTAATTGAAACCCCGCAGGCATGGTTACAAACTTTGACAGGTACCGGGGCACATTACCAAAAGTTTCATTGTGTGAATCAGCCGCATACTGATATACAACATAATATTTGATCTCCACCCTGTTTCTGGGGTCTGGTCTCACATCCAATTGTATGATAGAATCATTTGTAATGCTTCTTTCTACAATGGGTGGCCATGGTTTTTCATTATCGATCCAGCGCATGGGCGGCAGCAGGGCCGGGTATTTATAATAGTTGTCCCGGAGACTGTCATTCCAGCCATTCGGATTCCGTTCAAATGATTTGCTGCTGAAATAGATACTGCCCTGCACATTCGGGTACCGGCGCAGTAGTTTTATCTGGTTGGGAAGTTCGGCCGGGTTTTTCCATTTAGGCTGATTCTCTGCGGTGCGATAGATACCATGACCTATATATATATGTCTGCCAAAACTATTGCGGCTCCACCAGTCAAGCATTTTTGCATAGTCAATTTTATCATGACCGATCTCCAGGTAGAGCTGCGGGGTTACATAATCGATCCATCCTTTTTGCAGCCACAATAAAATATCAGCATACAGGTCATCATAATTCGTTTGCCCGGCACGGGTATCGCTTCCCCGAACAGGATCTTTATCTTTATTTCTCCATACGCTGAAGGGGGAAATACCAAAGCGGCACATTTTTTTCTCTTCTTTGATCGCTTTGCTCAACGCCAGGATAATTGTATCAACATTACTTCTACGCCAGTCATCTTTAGAAAGTTTACTTCCGGATTTTGCATAGGATGCAGCATCAGGAAATTCTTTACCCGGAATACGATAAGGATAGAAGTAGTCATCCATATGGATGGCATCTACATCATACCGTTTTACAATGTCCCGAACTACTTTTACTACAAAAGCCTGTGCTTCTTTATTTCCCGGGTTGAAATATTTCTTATCACCATACGTAAGGAACCATTCGGGGTGAACACGGCTGATATGATTGGGAGCAACTGAAGACTGGCCAATATGATGAACAGCCCGGTATGGGTTCAGCCAGGCATGGAATTCCATTCCCCGTTTATGGGTTTCTTCGATCATGAACTGGAGCGGATCATAATAAGGGGTAGGGGGTTTGCCCTGCACTCCTGTAAGCCATTGACTCCAGGGCTCATATTGTGAGGGATAAAAGGCATCAGCGGCAGGCCGGACCTGCACAATCATTGCATTCATACCATTTTGCTGGTGCAGATCTAACAGTCGGATATAGTCAGCTTTTTGTTTTTCAGGATCAGTCATACCCGACTGTGGCCAGTCAATATTATTAACAGTAGCTATCCATACTCCACGAAATTCATACTTGGGCTGGGCTTCGGTAGTATAAAAAGAAAAAAAGGCTATCAGTAATAGCCAGGTGGCGGGGCGTTTCATGTTTGTTTTCAGATTCGGAATGAATAATCGGGCAAAATTACATCATTCACCCCCATCCCGTATCTTATCGAGCAGGTCGCTTAAAATATTAGCATCTTTTTCTGAAAGATTGCTCAATACCCCGTCTATTTCATCCTGGCGGGTATCTAATCTGTCCAATAGTTTTTTACCCTTGTCTGTAATGATAACATCTACCAGGCGGCGGTCCTGTTTGCAGGTGACTTTCTTAACTAATCCTTTGGCGATTAACCGGTCAACAATACGGCTGGTATCACTCATTTTTTCCAGCATTCGCTCCCTGATCTGTAAAGTGGAAAGTGGTTGCGGAAAACTTCCTCTCAGGATACGCAGAATATTGAATTGTTGTGATGTAATACCCTCAGCTTCAAAAATCAATTTAGTTTTTTCCTTCAGCCAGGCCAGTGTATAGATAAGGTTAATGCCTGCTTTTTGATGTGCATTACGAAATTTAGCCTGTTGTATGTCTTTTTCAATACCCATACATACTATCAATTATTCATAAATGTAAAAAGTTTTGGGCGAAGCGGTTAGCCTGGCCCAAAACCTGTTGTGGTATCTCAAAGGTATTGCTTAGTTATTGTAATAAAACTTCTCTTCTGCAATCTTTCCGCCTTTCCAGCGCTGAACAGCCAGCTGGGTATAATTTCTTACACCATAATCTTTGTGGGTATAGTCAAACCACCACTCTACTACTGAAAGATCATCACTGATGAGGGTGTTTACCACTTTGGCACCACGGAATTCGGTAAGACCGTTTACGAAAGCCTCTTCATACTGACGGTTAATTTCTTTGCCTGAACGGGCAGGGTAGTCGTTGTCCTGCATTACCACATCATCTGCATAGAATTTGTCGAAAGCCTCCAGGATTTTGCCTTCCAGGATCATTTGATTCAACTGGTCAACATTTGTTCTTAAGTCACTCATTGTATTAATTTTTTAGGTTTAGTGTTTGAAAGCACAAAATTAATGTTGCAACATTGAATTATCAAATAATTTCTTTTAAATCTCCCGGATTAGCCATTTATTAACAATTGTAAAGCAGCAGCGGTGCAAAAAAATACCTCTTTGGGGTATAGTTGTGTGTCTGAAAAATCAGTTCTTTTACTACACGAACCACCAACCATTAAATCTTATTGTATGAAGCTGCTCTCCGAATCCATCCGCCATTTTTTTGAAGGATTTACTTCCTTCTATACCTATGTTTACAAGGAATTCAGAAATTGGTGATGTAAATGTTATTGAGGTGTACCGTTTGTTGAACCAAACATATACCAGCTGATCTAGCTGGCCGGGTTGTCAACTTTTTTCAGTTCTCCTGAAAGTTTCAGAATAGTAAAGAGATGATGTGCTTCATGCAGCAGGAAAAAATTTATCCATTGCAGCAAGGTCATTGCTCCCAATGCAGGATGAATAGCTTTTTTTGTAAAATCTGTGTCTGCCAACGTGAGCATACCTGATGCTATTTCTTTTCGGGTGGTAAGCATATCATGCATTATTTCCCGGACAGATTTGCTGCAGTTGTCAAGAAATAACGGGTCGGCTTCCGCAGTATAGCGGTCAAAAGCAGGGTTTTCCTGTTCGAGCAGTTGCCGTACCCGGGTGATAAAAGTATGCTGGTAGGTTTGCAGGTGCACTATGTTTTCAAAGATGGACCACTTGCCCGGTATGATCTGCCTTCTTACCTGTTCTTCGGTTAAACCATCAATAAGATCTACCAGTGTTTTATGCTGATACTGAAGCCGGGTTGATATATGTGATGGTATTTGCATAGTTGAACCTTTTGTCATTAATCGTTGCTCCAAACCTTAGTTCCTTCACTACAATTGGAACAAATATCAATATTTTTCCTTCCTTTTAATATCTGTTGTCTGAATTTACTGTATTCCCCGTTCTTCCAAATCTCTTTAAACGATTTTTTCTTTAAATCACCCAATTGGTGCTGTGCATCTTTATCAAAACAACAGGGTGCCACCAGCCCATCCCAGGTTATTACCGGGTCATGCCAGAGCCGCCAGCAATGATTGGCCAGCTTTCCCTTAAATTCATAACCAGTAGCTGTTTTGCGGTAGCGACTGAACTTGTCAAGGGTAGGAATAAGCCGGTTCGGATCTTTCTCATAGTCATATACCTGGGCGGTTTTAAACCAAACATCATCTACGCCGATCTCCCGGCCCAGTTGTTTTACCTCTTCTATCTGGTGTTCATTAGGCTTTACCACCAAGAATTGAAATACAATAAATGGTTTACTGCTTTTCAGTTCTTTTTTCCATTTCACAATATTCCTGGCTCCCTCCAGTACTTTATTCAATTGCCCTCCCACACGGTATTGCTCATACACTTCCTGTGTGGTACCATCTATTGAAATAATTAAACGGTCCAAACCACTTTCAATTGTTCTTTTGGCGTTTTCATCATTCAGGTAATGGGCATTAGTGGAAGTGGCTGTATAAATTCTTTTTGCAGATGCGTATTGTACCATTTCCAGGAAACCGGGATTCAGATAAGGCTCTCCCTGGAAATAAAATACCAGGTATAGCAATTCTTTATGTAACTGGTCAATTGTTTCGCTAAAGAAATCTTTTTGTAACATACCAGTGGGGCGGGTAAAGGCCCGCAGGCCGCTGGGACATTCGGGACAGCGCAGGTTACAGGAAGTAGTTGGTTCAAATGAAATAGAAATCGGGTAACCCCATTGTACAGGTTTTTTTGTCCATTTGCTGATGTAGTAACTGCTCAACACCTTCAAACCATTCCAGGCACGGCGGGGGGTAAGCTTGGTAAATAAATTGAAACTGTCTCTTCGGTTGAATCGGCTCATGGGGGAGTAAAGGTAAGTTGGTATCTTCAAATGCAATTCCGATGAACTACCTGAATATTCCATACCGTATTTTCCCCCTAGGTGATTCAGCGATCACTGTTGATTTTGGAAATGTAATTGATGAAGCTGTCAACAACGAAGTAATTGGCCGGTTTCATCAATTAAAAAATTATCCATTACACGGAATGATCGAAATGATTCCGGCCTATAGCTCATTGACCATCCGCTATGATGTATGTACGGTCAGAAAAAACACAACGATAGATATTACAGCATTTGATTGGATGAAAAATAAGCTGGATGAATTACTACAGCTGCCAATGTCAGCACCTCAAACCAGTTCCAGGTTATTGCAGATACCTGTTTGTTATGAAAATGGGTTTGCTCCCGATATTAAACAGCTGGCAGCAATTAAAAATTTATCTGTCGAAGAAGTGATTCAGGTCCATACCGCAAGAGAATATAAAGTATATATGCTTGGCTTTCTGCCCGGCTTCGCTTATATGGGTGAACTGGATGAAAGAATCGCCATCCCCCGTAAGGCACAACCACAAATTACTTTTCCGGGGAGTGTGGGCATTGCTGGGAAACAAACAGGCATATACCCATTGAGATCTCCCGGGGGCTGGCAGATCATTGGGAGAACACCACTTAAACTATTTGATGCAGACAGGGAAGATCCGACACTATTTCAAGCCGGCGATACAGTGCAGTTTTATTCAATAACAGAGAACAATTTTTATGAAATTCAAAATTCCCTTTCCTTCAAAAGAGGGGACTGGAGTAAAGTATGAGTCTGAAAGTTATTAAAGCCGGGATACTTGATACCATTCAGGATATGGGCCGCTACGGATACCAGCAGCTGGGGATTAATCCAAACGGAGCGATGGATAAGTATGCCATGCAAATAGCCAATGCGCTTGTTGGTAATGATTTACAGGAAGCGGTTATCGAATTACACTTTCCCGGATCGGTTTTCCGGTTTACTCAACCAACTTTGATTGCGTTAAGTGGTGCTGACTTCTCCCCAAGCATTAACGGAGTACCGGTGCCCTTGCATCATTGCATAGCTGTGAATAAAAAGGATGAACTGCAATTTAATAAACCAGTCAGTGGGGCAAGGGCTTATATCGCCGTGCATGGTGGATTGGAAATTAAAGAATGGTTACAAAGCAGCAGTACGAATCTTAAAGCCGGTGCAGGCGGCTTCCAGGGAAGAAACCTGTATAAAAACGATGAACTTTTATTGAAAAGCAAAAATGAAATTTATTATTTGCTGCACGACAATGATTTTAAAATATTACCCTGGTTTGCTGGTTTTGCAGCAAATGAAAATTCACAAGAAATATTTTTTTTACCCGGTAATGAATGGGAATGGCTGACAGAAGAATCGAAAACAATATTTACCACAACCCCTTTTGTTATTACAGAACAGTCTGACCGGATGGGATACAGGCTGGGGAATACTCCCCTAATTACCCTTACAAATGAGGAGGTGGTTTCTTCAGCAGTTGGCTTTGGCACCATACAATTATTGCCTGATGGAAAACTAATTGTACTTATGGCTGATCACCAGACCACTGGCGGTTACCCCCGGGTGGCCCATGTTATAACAGCACATCAGTCCAGGCTGGCCCAAATGAAAACAGGTGATGAGATATGGTTCCGGCTGACCGATCATCAAACAGCGGAAGAATTGCTGGTAAAACAACAGCAACATTTGCTGCAACTCCAAAATGCTTGTATTTTCAGGTTGCAAGAATATTTACATGCAAATAGATATTAACTGTGATATGGGGGAAGGTATTGGCAGGGAAGAACTCATTATGCCTTTCATCAGTTCTGCCAATATCGCCTGTGGCTATCATGCAGGAGATGCCGAAACCATGTATGATACAATGAAGTTATGCAGTAAGTACAATGTTGCGGTTGGTGCACATCCGTCTTTTTTTGACCGGGTCAATTTTGGAAGAATAACTATGCAGTTACCGGTTAACGAATTGTATGAACTGGTAACCCAACAGCTTATCATTTTCAGTGAAGTGGCTGAATCGGCTGATCAAAAAATGGTGCATGTAAAACCACATGGTGCATTGTATAATCTATCTGCCCGGGATGCATTGGTAGCGAAAGTGATTGCAGGGGCAGTAAAAGATTTTGACAATAGGCTTATTTTAGTTGGTCTGAGCGGCAGTCATTCAATAATGCAGGCGGAAGCTGCAGGATTAAAAACAAGCAACGAAGTTTTTGCTGACCGTACTTACCAGGATGATGGTTCCTTAACCCCCCGGTCACAGGTCAATGCATTGATTGAGGATACGGGAAAAGTAATGGAGCAGGTATTACAGATGATAAAAGAAGGAACAGTAACAACGATATCCGGTAAAACCATTCCGGTTGTTGCAGAAACGATTTGTATTCATGGCGATGGAACGCATGCAGCAGACTTTGCGAAAACTATTCATGATACCTTACAAAAGAACAGCATACTGATTTCTTCGCCATAGCAACAATGAAGAATGAATATTGCATAATGAGTAAAATCTATGATGGCCTGGTTTTCTGCTGGCCATTGTAGTTCAAAAATGAAAAAGAATTCTGCTATACTTGGTGCTGCTTTCCTGATGGCTACTTCTGCAATTGGCCCCGGTTTTTTGACACAAACAAGCCTGTTTACGCAGGAACTGGTTACCAGTTTTGGTTTTGTTATTCTTATTTCTGTATTACTCGATATTGGTGCACAGCTTAACATCTGGAGAATTATCACCGTAAGTGAACAACGGGCCCAGGATATTGCCAATAAAGTTTTACCGGGTCTTGGTCTTTTTTTAGCGTCCCTGATTGCGTTTGGCGGATTGATATTTAATATCGGCAATATTGCCGGTACCGGCCTTGGCCTGAATGTGCTGACAGGAGTTGATACAAAAACCGGGGCAATGATCAGTTGTATGATAGCGTTGGGAATCTTTTGGTATAAAGAAGCAGGAAAGCTGATAGATATTTTTGTTAAGCTACTTGGCCTGCTGATGATCGGGTTAACTATTTATATTGCTTTTTCCTCCCATCCTCCGGTTGCAGCAGCATTGTACAGAACGATATGGCCGGAAAAGATTGATGTCATCAAAATTGTAACCCTGGTAGGAGGAACAGTGGGTGGTTATATTTCCTTTGCCGGGGCACATCGTTTGATAGATGCCGGGATCAAAGGAGAAAAAAATCTGTCACAGGTAACCAAAAGCTCAGTCAGTGGTATCCTCATCACTTCCTTTATGCGGTATATTTTATTTTTAGCAGCATTGGGGGTGGTATGGCAGGGGATAAAATTATCAGCTGATAATCCTTCCGCTTCAGTATTTCAATCAGCTGCGGGAGAGATAGGGTATAAATTTTTTGGTATGGTGATGTGGAGTGCGGCCATTACTTCTGTTGTGGGAGCATCGTACACTTCTGTTTCTTTTTGGAAAACACTATCACCTGTTGTCAGGAACAGGGAAAAAACGATCACCAGTGCCTTTATTATTTTGTCCACTATCGTTTTTATCTATGTCGGGCAACCAGTGAAACTATTGGTATTCGCCGGTGCTGTTAACGGGATTATTTTACCTGTTGCTTTAGCAGTTATGCTTATTGCAGCTAATAAGGCTGCTGTCGTTAATCAATACAAACACCCGGTATTGTTACAGGTAATTGGCTGGATAGTAGTAGTAGCAATGACCTATATGGTATTCATTACTATACAGCAAAGCATTGGAAAATTTCTATAAGGGGGTTATTGTCATTACATGTCTATGCCGGTAAAAAACAAAAAAGCCCAACCATAGGGGAAGTTGAGCTTTTTGTTATCATCCATCCTTGTTTGTGTCCAATCAGCCGTTTAATATTTTAGAGCCAAGCAAATAATTCTTGCCGGGATGATAAATGAAAAGACAGGTTCCGTTTTTTATGGTTGTGATAATGTCAGTAGCTTCTTTTTTCGGTACAGCAGGACATCCCCAGCTGCGACCCATATAACCGCCATTGACTACACGGCTTTCGTTGACATAATCAGCGCCGTGTATTACAATGGTTCTCATCAGGGCTTTATCATTATAACCCGGATCGACACCATTGATGCGCAACGACAATCCATGCTTGCCGGTATAGGTATTAGCAGTGATATAAAAACCTAAACTGCTTTGCAGCGATTCGGGTTTATTAGAGAAGTTGTTGGCATATTCAGCACCCGAATTTTTTCCATGTGCTACATAAGTGTTGGTAATAAGCTTCCTATTGTCAATATCAATTACGTATAGTCTTTTTCGTTTTGATGACTGGCTGAAATCACAGATTGTTAAATAATTACTACGGCTCACCATTTTCTTCTTTACTAAATGTTGATATCCTTTCCAGGCATGATCAAAAGCTTCTTTTGACAAGCCATATTGCTGCAGGTCGATGTCATTATATAATGCAGTAGCTGCATCTGCCTCAGCAGTAGTATAAGATGAACCTGTATATAAATCCGGAGTAACTGAAACAGTGTGACTGTTTACAGTTTGATGAGATGGGATAATCGTGAACGAGGTGCACAATAATCCCATGGATATTGGAAGAATGAGTTTTCTCATTGGGGTACGGTTTTTCAAACTATCAAACGTAAGGCAAGGCCAAAATATTATCGATTACTTAATAATGCAAGTAATAAAGCATTGTTTTGTAATTAATTGCGAACAAATACGACAATACCGGTAATAACTATACGGGAAAATTTACGAGAAAGGGAACTATACCCGGATGAATACGATTATAGAAGCCTGTTTATGCAGTGCAATCAATTATTCTCAGTTCTCCATTATCTTATTGATGTCCCGTTGCTTGGTCATAAACTCACTGGAGTAAATTTTTACCAGCAACATAAACATTGAAATCAATAGGGGACCAAAGATCAGTCCGATAAAACCAAAGAGGTTCAGGCCAATAATAACGCCAAATACTGTAGTGAGCGGATGAACATTACCTATTTTTCTCAGGAGTGAAAATCGTAATACATTATCCACGGTGCCGATAACGCCAAAGCCAAAAAATATCATAGCAATGCCCTGCCATGTCTGTCCATTTGCCAAAAAGATAATAATGAGTGGTATATATGCCAGCGCAGCGCCAATTACCGGTAACATACCCGCAATGCAGGTTACACCAAACCAGAAGAAGGGTTCTTTCACTCCTATAATAAGGTATCCTATTAATCCTACTATTCCCTGCGCAATAGCCACAACAGGTATCCCTACAGCATTGGATACCACCATCATGTTTACCTCTTTCTCCAGCTTAGTAACATTATCGTCTTTTAGTGGGATGTATTCATAAACTACTCTTTCCATCTGGCGGCCACTGACAAACATAAAATAGAGAATGAAATACATGAAAAAAACAGCTGCCAGTGTATTAAAGGTGGCGCCCAGGATCTTTGGCAGTGCCTGGGTAAGAGAGGTACCCAGTTTGTTGATGTTCGCATCACTCAGGATCACAATGTCAAAGCGTTGTTCAAAATCTGAAGCTACTTTTTTTAAGGCACCCACCAGTTCAGTGGAATGCTCCACCGCATAAGTGACTTTACCTGACAACATATTGACCAGCATGCCTACCGGTACCAGAATAGCGATAAGGGAAATTAACATCAGTAATAAAGCAGCCAGCCCTTTCTTCCATTTTTTCTTTTCTGCCAGGTAAAACATCCAGCGGCGCATGAGAATATATAAGGTAACGGCACCCAGCAAGGCTGGCAAAAAAGAATACAGTTCAATAAATAATACAACTCCCATCAAAAGGATGAGAATGATAAAAAAAGTTTGCCGTAAGCGATTCTGATCTATTACATTATTCATAGCCACAATAAATAGTAAGTATTACAAAGTATGGAAACAGGGTACTGTAAAACTACCGCAATAATTCAAATTAAAGGCTTCCTTACTTTGTAATGCCAGGTGTAATTACACTTTCACTTCTTTCCATTTTCCTTTCTTAAAATAATAATAAGCGGCAATAGCAATAGCTGTTTCAGCTGCAGGGATAGCAATAAATGCACCAACCGGTCCCCACCCAAATGTATTTACCAGCAGGTATGCCAGGGGCACCTGGAATAACCAGAAGCCTATAAAATTTATCCAGGTAGGTGTTTTGGTATCCCCGGCACCATTCAGTGCCTGTATCATCACCATACCGATACCATAAAAAATATAACCGCAACCGATGATCTGTAAAGCCTGAACCCCATACCGATGAACTTCCGGATCGCTGGTGAAGATGCTGATGATAGGGGAGGAGAATAAAAGGAACAGCAACATCACCCCTGCCATAAAGATGGCATTGTATTTTGTCGACAGTAATACGCTTTTTTCTGCCCGGCCTGGTTGTTTGGCACCGAGGTTCTGTCCTACCAGGGTAGCTGCTGCATTACTCAATCCCCAGGCGGGTAAAATAAAGAACACCACATTTCTGATAGCAACCTGGTAACCTGCAGAGGCATCGGTACCACCATATTTTGCCACCAGCACGGCCAGTACGATCCAGCTGCCTGATTGAATGACGAATTGTAAAGTGGCCGGCCAGGCTACTTCCACCAGTGTTTTGATCACCGGTGTATCCCATTTAAAATGTACAGCCTTTACTTTGATAATACCTTTACCCCTGAAGAAATGATAACATTGATACAATACACCAGTGCCCCGGCCAATCACCGTTGCAATAGCAGCGCCTTTCAATCCCAATTCGGGAAAAGGACCATAACCATTAATGAGCACCGGGCATAAGATAATATTAATGATACTGGCGATCCACAGGCTACGCATAGCCATGGCCGCATCACCGGCGCCGCGAAAAATTCCATTGATGAGAAAAAGTAAAATAATGACCACGCTGCCGCCCAGCATGATGCGGGTAAAGGTTGTTCCTTCTTTAACTACTTCTTCCGAAGCTCCCATGATACGGAGTATATCGGCAGCAAATACAATTCCTATAATGCTGATAATAACTGTTACAGCCAGTGCTATTACTATTGACTGCATACCGGCATGTGCGGCAGCATCAGGATTTTTTTCACCAATACGCCTGGCCACCACGGCAGTGGCCGCAGTACTTAAACCAATAGCGATAGAGTAAACGATAGTGATTGCAGATTCTGTCAGTCCCACGGTAGCAATTGCATTCGCACCCAATTTGCCTACAAAAAACATATCGACCACGGCAAATACTGATTCAAGACTCAATTCAAGAATCATCGGGATAGCCAGTAATACAATAGCACTGCGGATACTGCCCTGTGTATAGTCATGTGCATCGCCGCGGAGCGATTGTTTGACCAATGAAAAAAAATAGGATAACCTGTTGGTGTTGGTTTTATGTTGCAACATGATTGAAAATCTTTTGAAATTACAATAAAATGAAATGATAAACAGCAACGGAATGCTGCTGATTGATAAACGGTTGGTCAGAAAAGGGCTCAGTTAACAGTAAGATGCCAGGCTGAGCAAGGTTAGATTTTCATATTCTTTTGCTTGAAAGAGAAACGAAGATAAGAGGATTAATAATTCCGGGAATCACATAAAGATGTGAATGATGTTTTTGGAGATTAAGCGGAGTGAAAATCCCTTTTGGGTTATAATAACAATACTAAAACGACTGGTAAGAGTACAATTGCGTTGAGTCTATTACAGTATCCTGATTGCTGCACTTCAAAAGACAATTTGATGACAGTTACGCATTGCCTGTTTTCGCCAAAATGTTTAAAATCACATATATACTTAACAATAGTCAGCAGTTTTATAAACCAAATGGTTGGAAATTGGGATGTTTTCACAAACAATAAATCAGTAACCATGCCTGATGATAGAGAAAAAACACTGAACGAACCCATTCAGACTCAAATGCTGGACCAGCTGTGGGAATTACAAAGAAACAATGGTTGTATTAATGATGATGATATAAAGCAGCTTGCACACCGGTTCAACCTGTCGGATATTGAAGTAGAAGGAGTGGTTTCCTTTTACCATTTTTTTCACCGGAAGCCAACCGGTAAATACACCATCTATCTCAACAACAGCATTGTGGCCGACCTGAAAGGGTTCAACAGGATAAAAGAAACATTCGAAAGAGAAACCGGTGCCACTTTTGGTTCTGTGGATCGTACGGGTACTTTTGGACTTTTTCTTACACCTTGTATTGGTCTCAGTGACCAGGAACCATCAGCACTGATCAACTTCTATCCATTTACCAACCTGAATGCTATCAAAGTAAAAGATATCATTCATTCATTGCGAAATGGTGCTACGCCTGCATCTCTTTGTGATGCTCCGGCTGATAATATACGCTATACCCCTCCCGGTGATAAAAGTATTTTCTTTAAAAAATTCACTGAAGGTTCGGCTATTGCCAATGCAGCTAAACTGGGCAGGGACGGGATCATTGAAGAGTTGAAAAAAACAGAACTGGCAGGCCGAGGCGGTGCTTATTTTCCCACCTGGAAAAAATGGAAAGCCGCTAAAGATCAGCCTGCTGTTCCGAAATATGTGGTCTGCAATGCCGATGAAGGCGAACCGGGCACTTTCAAAGACAGGGTGCTGTTGAATACACAGGCAAAATCACTGATTGAAGGAATAATGGTCTGTGGTTATACTATCGGTGCTGAATACGGTATTATTTACCTGAGAGGTGAATATCACTGGCTGCAGCCGAAACTGGAAGAGGCCATCAATGAGTACCGGAAATCAGGTTTATTGGGAACCGATTGTGGTAATATCAAAGGATTCAATTTTGATATCAGAATACAGATGGGTGCCGGCTCTTATGTATGCGGTGAAGAAACTGCGTTGCTGGAATCACTGGAAGGTAAAAGAGGTGAACCGAGGACGAAATGGTTCTTCCCGGTAGAAAAGGGGTATTTGCAAAAGCCCACTGTTATAAATAATGTGGAGACATTCTGTGCAGCTGCCCGCATTATTGAAATGGGTGCAGAGGCTTATATGCAAATGGGCATACCCGGCTCACCCGGTACCAAACTCATCAGTGTGTCCGGCGACTGCAAACTGCCCGGCATCTATGAAATAGAATGGGGCATGACAGTGGCAGAACTACTCGAACTCTGTGAAGCTGATGATCCTTATTATATACAGGTGAGCGGACCATCGGGTGAATGCATCTCCATCAAAGAAAAATACCGGCGCATTTCCATGCTTGACCTGCTGGCAAGAAAAGATATACGATGCGGGGGGTCTTTTATGATCTTCAACAAACAAAGAGATCTTGTAAAAGTATTACTCAACTTCTCTGAGTTCTTCAAATCAGAATCATGTGGTATTTGCACACCCTGCAGAGCCGGCAATTTTATCATACAACGTAAACTGGAAAGACTGGATAACGGGCTGGCTAATGAGAAAGACCTGGAAGAATTGAAAAGCTGGGGCACCATTATGAAAAACACCAGCCGTTGCGGCCTGGGCAAAACAGCTACAACCAGCCTGATCTTTTCGATGGAAAAATTCCATGATTACTTCCATAATAAACTGGATAAAGATTTTAATGGTCTGAACCTGAAGTTTGATATGGAAAACGCAACAGAAGAATACGAGAAATATAAAATCTGATGACATGGCAGACATGGTTAACATAACAATCGATGGCAAAAGCATACAGGCAGAGAAAGGAAAGAACCTGATGCAGGTGGCGAAAGAAAACGGCATCTTCATACCATCCCTTTGTTATTACGAACACATTGAACCGCCACTCGGTACCTGCCGGGTGTGCACCTGCAAAATGAATGGCAAATACAACCCGGCCTGTACTGAAAAGGTAAGTGAAGGCCTGGTAGTAGAAGTAAATACGCCGGAACTGGTTGATACCCGTAAAGCACTGGTGGAAATGATGTTTGCGGAAGGCAACCATATTTGTCCCGCTTGTGAAAAAAGCGGTAACTGCGACCTGCAGCACATGGGCTATGAGCTGGGTGTATCTTCTACCCGTTTCCCGCACTTGTTCAAAGACCGTATAGTTGATTTCGAGCCCAGCCGCATGGTGATGGAACATAACCGTTGTATCAAATGCCTGCGGTGCGTGGTGGATGTAAAAACCGATGATGGTAAAAAAGTATTTACCTATCAAAACCGGGGTAATGAAACGTATGTGGGGATTGATTATGACCAGGAAGCAAAGCTTACAGAAGAACAGGCGATCAATGCCATGAAGATCTGTCCGACCGGCGCCATCATTGTCCGGGGGGCAAGCCTGGCCGCACCTTT
>Ga0209063_1000933_pt1 | contig 16437 bp, 9 predicted proteins | sample KloWWTmeKNB19Kit_FD_187177 | JGI IMG/M metagenome (GOLD analysis project Ga0209063, IMG submission 187177) | Active sludge microbial communities from Klosterneuburg, Austria, studying microevolution and ecology of nitrifiers - Klosterneuburg... | ecosystem: Engineered > WWTP > Aerobic digester >...
CTTCAAGAGCAGTTGCCCCTGCATTGGTAGGAGAAGCATCTACATTCACCACGGTTTTATCAATCTTTGTTTCAATAAATGGCTTTTTAGCTGTGATAGTTACTCCTTCAAGGCTCCTGGATGCTACTGACATTTTTAATGCAGCCACTTCAATACTATTACTGGTTGCTGCAATAGAAAAATTATTGCTGTAAATTTTTTCAAACCCAACAGCAGTAGTTAAAATAAGATAATCCCCATCGGCAATGTTTTCAAATTCATACTTGCCGTCTTTACCTGTTACAGCCGTTTTTACCAGTGCTGAATCAACGGTCTTTAATAATGATACAGAAACAGCAGAAAGAGGTTTATTGGTTATGTCCAGCACCTGGCCAGACACTTTACCAGTTTTGTTTTGTGCAAATACACCTGTAGTGCAAACAAAAAGGAGATAACAGAAGGTTAGATACTTTCTCATATTCATGGCTTATGGTTAATGATTGAAACAGCAATAAAATTGAAGCATTAGCAGTTATAGCTGAAACGAATTATGACAAGTTTCGTAGTTTTCGTGTTGAAGGGCAATATATTCATGCCTATACACAAGCGGTAAAAAGGCTGCGTTATTCAACATAAATGTTAATGAAGCATTAACATTCTAAAAAAAATCCCTCTGCCAAATGACAGAGGGAACACACAGGTAAGGTTTATTGGTTAACGTTCTTTATTTAATTATTCGCCCCCGGTCTTTACACGGTTTTGTTCTTCTGAAGCACCACCTGTTTTTTTCTTTTGACCGTTTCCATTGATTTTTCCTTTGCTGAACCGGTATGTAAAGCCAATTGCTGCCTGCCTTGAATCCCTTTGTTGCTGGAAAGCTGCATCTACATTTCCATATTTAATACTGCCATTTATCTTTTGGGAATAAAGCACATCACGAATATTAAAACGCAATGACCCCTTTCCTTTGAGAATCTGCTTACTGATCCCCATATTCATCATTCCAAAACCATTGATCCTGAAAACACCATCCACACCACCTGTTCTGTAGAATCCGCTCAGCTCGGCACTCCATGTCTTTGAGAACTTAAACTGGTTTGAGGCATTGAACTGGCCTGTTGTGGCTTTGATATCCACCTGGTCACCATTTATTATTCCTTCAAAACGATTATTATAAACATTTGCATAGATATTGCCACTCCACCACTTGGTGATCTGACCTCCTGCACTTACTGCTATACCGTACTGACGTTGTTTGGCTATATTCTGATTCCTGATCACAGTCTCGTTTTTATCAGGATCCTGTTCCAGTACATCATTAATTATATCGGTTGTTCTGGTATAATTCAATGTCGTATTCAAAAATCCTTTAAATGTATGCGTCAGCTCTATATTATGAGAGAATTGTGGTTTCAGGTTAGGATTTCCCTGTTCGAATGTATACCTGTCGAGAAAAATGATAAACGGATTTAAATCTTCATAGTTAGGACGATTTATCCGCCGACCATAATTAAGAACCAAACTATGCTTTTCACTTGCCTTGTATTGAAGAAAAGCTGTCGGGAACAACTGGGTATAGTTACGCTTGAACTTCTCTCCTGTTGTTACCTGGTTCCCGTTCGCATTGGTATTCTCCAGTCTTACACCAAATTGACCAAACAATTTTTTAGTCAATGGCCTGCTATAGTTAACATAAGCTGCATTCACATTTTCATCATATATAAAATGATTGGTACGCCCAATATCCCTAACTCTCACGCCATAATTAATGCTATCATAAATTGCATTATTATCGGTATTCACAAAACTTGTTTTAACACCTGCCTCGAATTTTGCACCTTTATTCAGAGGATGTGTGTAATCCATTTTAGCAGTATATATATTGATATCCTGCGGCAGGCTACCCAAAAGAGTATCAGCTTTAATGGTAGGCAACCCATGTGCATCGTAGTAAGCATTAATCAGGTCCTGGCTGTTTTTACTACGATAAGTCAGGTAATCAACATCAACTGTTAACTCTCTGCCTGTTGAATCAAATACATGACGTAAATTCAGGTTAGTACTGAATCCTTTCCATTTCCTGTCATTACTTGTACTTGCCAGGGTTTGACTCAATAAAGACATGGCAGGATCATAGATCATTACATCACTGTGGTTCCCAAATTTACCAGGATTATAAAAACCTGAAAATACTACTCCCAAAGTGGTTTTATTTGAAGCGAAATAATCCAATCCCAATTTTGCATTGTGGGATTTCCCATTGTCCCTTATTCTTGACAATTGTTCGAAATTTGACTTGACCTCTTTTGTAGATGACTCAATAAATTTCCTTTGTATATTAAGATCCTGGAAATTTTTCCTGCTATTATAGCCAAGTGTAGAAAAGAAGTTCACTTTATTTTTCCTGTAATTAAAACTAAATGACTCATTCAGCTTTGCATAACGACCCTGGCTGTAAGTAGAAGATAAATTACCATTATAGCCAAATTGTTTGGTCTTCTTTGTTTTTATATTAATTACACCGCTATTACCGGCAGCGTCATACTTAGCTGGTGGATTGGTCATAATTTCAATCTGATCCAACTGATTACTGCTGAGGCTACGGAGATAATTAGCCAGATCGGTACCCGACAAGTATGTTGGGCGGCCATCAATATAAACCTGCACCCCTTGTTTTCCTTTCAGGCTGATATTACCATCTTTATCCACTGAGATACCAGGAGATTTTTCCAGCACTTCCATGGCTGAGGTTCCCACATTGGTTACTGATGCCTCCACATTAACTATAGTACGGTCGATCTTTTGTTCGATCAATGGCTTTTTCGCGGTAACGGTTACCCCACCCAGAGATTTTGCCTGGGGTGTCAGTTCAATCGTTTTTAAAGTCACAAGGGTAGATACAGGATTTATCTCAAAAACCGCGGAATACCCTTTGCTATGCCCTACTGCGCTAACCGAAACCATATAAGTTCCTTCAGGAACTATATCGAATTCAAACTTCCCGGTTTTATCTGCAGCAGTGATTTTTGCTACAGAAGAATCTTTCACCCGCAATAAAGTGATGGTGGCGGACTCAATTGTTTTGGCACTGCCGTCAATTACGGTGCCTTTTACTTTTCCTCCTGTAAACTGGGCCTGGCTTGTAAAGGATAAGGCAGTTAAGCCAACCGTCAACAGAGTTAATAATTTTCTCATTTTTTCAATTTTTATAAGTAAGTACTTGTTTTTAGTTATTACAGGTCAAAGATTGGTACTTTGTATTACATAGAACATTGTTTTAAATTAAACGGCCTATTTTAGGGATAATCGGCCGTTCCGGATTACAATAGTGTGACGCAGTGCCTTAAATTGGGTTACAGAAATGCCCCCATATCATATAAGTGGCGACTTTTTGGGATGAGCGGACAGAATCTCTAAAATTTGGCCAGGTTGACCGAAAAAGGGAAAAATGAGGGTTTTTGAGACCAGGTTTAAACTCGAAAAAGAGGCGGGTAAGGACACCAAATTCATTTATAAACCAAAATCTGATCTAATCAGATCATGATAAGTGCGGCCTGAGGTAAGCCGGCTGCCCACTTTATCATCCATTACAAACAGATAACGACCGTTGAAGTGACGATGCATTTCCCTGATCCTGTCCTTATTTATAATATATGATTTTTGAATGCGATAAAACTGTTGGGGCAATTTTTCAGATAGTGCAGCAAGAGAATTGTCGGTCAGGTATTTTGTTCCATCAACAGTAAAAATGTAAACATATTTATCCTGTGCTTCCATATAAGCGATACTCTCATAGCGCAGAAGAATGATCCTGTCACCGGTTTTGATAGGCAATGCAGTTGCCTTTTGAGGAGCCTGGAACTGGCGGATAATTTCCTGAAGGCCTGATACATCAATCGTGTTGGAAATCCTTCCAAAGCTTTTCAGTTTTTGAATGCTTTGCGCTAACCTTTCTTCCCTGACAGGTTTTAAAAGATAATCTATCGAAAATGTTTCAAATGCTTTGATTGCATATTGTTCATATGCCGTTGTAAAAATAATGTTTGGCTTATGTGTAAGCCGTTCTATCACTTCAAAGCCTGTCAGGTCTGGCATTTGTATATCCAAAAAGATCAGATCCGGCTTCAGCGCTTCAATTTTTTCAATAGCCTCTCTCCCGTTACCGGCTTCTTCAATCACTGAAACAGTATCAGCATATGCCGACAACAGGCTTTTCATAATCCTGCGGGCTGCCGGTTCGTCATCTATTACAATAGCTTTAAAGACCTGGCTCATTTTTCAACAGTTTATTAATTTGGATCGACACCTGTTTTCGGGGTACGTTACTGAAATGGATCTCATATTGCCCTGGGAAAAGAAGGTCCAGCTTATCAAAAACACTTTTAACGCCATACCCAGGTACCAGTTCGTCCGGAAAGGGCGGGCCATTGTCTGCGATATTGATGATTACCCCATTATCTTTTCGCCTGACTTCCATGAAAATCTCTGTCAGTTTACCCGTTGCTTTCAATCCGTGTTTAACGGCATTCTCCGCTAATGGTTGGAGAATAAACCGGGGGATCAGGTAATGTGCTGTAGCAGGTTCCACATAGACTGAATAAGTCAGCTGATCTTCAAACCTTATTTTTTCGATCTGCATATAGACTTCAGTCATAGCCATCTCATCATTGATGGTGGAATAATTATTCTGACTGTAATTGATACTATAACGGAAAAGATCTGCGAGAGCTATTGTCATTTTTCTTGCCTTCTTACCATCCGTCATTGAAAGATCGGCGATTGAATTCAGGGCATTATATAAAAAATGCGGATTTACTTTAGAGTGCAGTGCATCCAATTCTGCTTTAGCCTTTAATTCACTCATACGGCTCAGCTCAAGTTCTTTCGCATCAAACTTTCTTTTTCGCTCAATATCAAGATAACTGATCACTGCATATATCAATCCGGTTGCACCTGCCAGGTAAATACTGTTAATAATAATATACTTCAGGTAAGATGTTTGGCTCCCGTAAAGAATATAACCAAACGGAATATTAATGGCAACGGTAGTTACAATTAAAGAAAAAACGATTAGGGCATTATGCTGAATAAACGGTAGTTTCTTAAACCTGCTATTTTCTGCTATAAACCTTACGGTGTTGTACACCACAAGGGTTGTAGCTGTAGTAGAAATAAATTGGCCAATAACTGACCACCACCAACCCCATTTAGCCAGCATATAAAAAAACCCTCCGCTCATCGGCAGCATTGCGGTTGAAATACAAAAAATGGCCAGCCATGCCACAATATTCTTTCTCAACAACTCATTCCTGACCGATTGTTTAAAAAGCCTGGTAAAGTTTGTTAAAATGTAAAGACCTGCCAGCGCAAATAACAGGCAGGAAAAAATTAGTATAATATATTCAAGTGTTGTAGGTTCCTTCATACAAAATGCCAAAATAAGAAAAGTAAAATGAAGGCAGTACGGATGTTCGCCAAATGCCTGATTTCAGGAGTGAACGGAGTATATTGCAGGAAAATTAAGGTATGATTATTGACTTCCGGTCTGATACTGTTACCAAACCTTCCCCGGCCATGCTGGACACAATGATGAAAGCCAAAGTAGGCGACGATGTGTTTGGTGAAGATACTTCCATCAATGAACTGGAGCATTTAGCAGCCGGCATGTTTGGAATGGAAGCAGCCCTGTTTTGTCCTTCCGGCACAATGACAAACCAGATCGCTATTAAGTGTCATACACAACCAGGTGATGAAGTGATTTGTGATGAAAGCTCCCATGTGTACCAATATGAGGGAGGCGGCATTGCATTTAATTCCGGCGCATCGGTTAAACTACTATATGGTGACCGCGGAAGAATAACTGCTGAACAAATATTAGCAGCCATTCAACCCGACGATCCTCACAGGGCACATAGCAGCCTCGTTTCACTGGAGAATACATCTAACCGTGGTGGTGGCAGTTGTTATGAATTTTCAGAAATATTAAAAATCCAGTCATTATGCAAAGAAAAAAATCTTGCTTTCCACCTGGATGGGGCAAGACTGTGGAATGCACTGGTGGCAAAAAAAGAAAGTCCGGAACAATATGGTGAAGCCTTTGACAGTATTTCGATTTGCCTGAGCAAGAGTCTTGGATGCCCGGTTGGAAGCCTGCTGCTTGGCAAAAAAGATTTCATTAAAAAAGCAAGGCGTATAAGAAAAGTGTTTGGCGGTGGTATGCGGCAGGCAGGATTCATAGCTGCGGCTGGCATCTATGCTTTGCATAATAATATTAACCGGCTATCAGAGGATCATCTTCATGCAGCCCTGATCGCCGATGCAATTTCAAAAAAGGATTTTATAAAAATGATGTTGCCGGTTGAGACCAATATTATCATATTTGAACTTACTAACACCATCTCTGCACCTCAACTGGTGGCAAAACTTAAGGAATATGATATTTTAGGTTACGCAATTTCACCTGTACGGGTAAGACTGGTTACACACCTGGATATCAGCAAAGAAATGATACAAAAAACCATTGAGGTCTTTAATCAACTATAGCATTTTCAACTTATGTTACCCAAAATCAATCCCACTACTACCAACGCCTGGCATCTTCTCCAACAGCATTTTACAGAAATAAAAACTGTCCAGCTGAAAGAGCTGTTTAAAACCGATCCAGACCGTTTCAAAAAATATTCATTGTGTACAGACGAACTGGTATTTGACTACTCAAAAAATATAATTACCGGCAAAACAAAACAATTACTGCTGCAGTTAACTGAAGAGTGCAAAGTGAAAGAAGCGATCAATGCTATGTTTAATGGCGAGGCGATCAACGAAACGGAAAAAAGAGCAGTACTGCATGTAGCATTACGTAATTTTTCCAATCGCCCTGTATATGCACAAGGCAATGATGTGATGCCGGAGGTAAAAAAAGTACTCCGTAAAATGAAAGCTTTTTGCACTGCGGTACATAGTGGTAAGCACAGGGGTTACACCAATAAAAAGATAAAATACATCGTCAATATTGGTATTGGCGGAAGTGACCTCGGCCCATTAATGATAACCGAAGCTTTGAAACCATATTGGGTGGATGATATCCAAACCTATTTTGTTTCTAATGTCGATGGTACACATATTGCCGAAACGCTAAAAAAAGTTAATCCGGAAAGAACATTATTCCTCATTGCGTCCAAAACATTCACTACCCAGGAAACAATGACCAATGCTCATACAGCAAGGGAGTGGTTCCTGAAAAAAGCAAAGAACGAAAAACACATTGCCAAACATTTTGTTGCGCTGAGTACCAATGAAAAAGAAGTTGTCAAGTTTGGGATTGACAGTAAAAACATGTTTGAATTCTGGGATTGGGTAGGCGGCCGCTATTCTCTCTGGAGTGCTATCGGTTTATCCATAGCCCTGACCATTGGTTATAAAAATTTTGAACAACTGTTAAAAGGTGCCCATAAAATTGATAACCATTTGATAGAAGCTCCATTTGAAAAGAACATCCCGGTATTGATGGCCTTAATTGGTTTATGGTATACCAATTTCTTTGGTTCACAAAGCGAGGCTATTCTTCCATATGACCAATACCTGCATCGGTTTGCCGCTTATTTTCAGCAGGGCAATATGGAAAGCAACGGTAAAAGTGTTGACAGAAATGGAGAGCCCGTAGAGTATGCCACCGGTCCTGTTATTTGGGGAGAACCTGGTACAAACGGACAACATGCTTTTTATCAGCTGATCCACCAGGGCACTCCTTTAATTCCCTGTGACTTCATTGCACTGGCACAATCCCATAATCCTATTGGAGATCATCATATAAAATTGCTGAGTAATTTTTTTGCACAAACAGAAGCATTGATGAATGGCAAAACAGAAGATGAAGCAGAAAAGGAATTAGAAAAACAGGGATTAAATGCAGAAGACATTGTCAAATTACTTCCTTATAAAATCTTTAAAGGCAACAGGCCTACCAATTCATTTTTGATAAAAAAACTGACCCCTTACACAGTAGGGCAATTGGTAGCTTTGTATGAGCACAAAATATTTGTGCAGGGTGTTATCTGGAATATATACAGCTTTGACCAATGGGGTGTTGAACTGGGCAAGCAGCTTGCCAATAAAATATTACCCGAACTGCAGACTAATGTACCAGTCATTGACCATGATTCATCAACTAACGGACTTATCAATGCATGGAAACAGATGAAAAAATAATTGTACTTTCAATATACAAACCTATTTTATGAAAAGGATATTTCTCGTGTTTGGCTTATTTGGCTGCTATGCAGTTTCTGCCCAGCAAAAAGACCTCTTTGATATTGAAAAGCACCTGCATAAAAAAACAATTGAAAAAAAAGGAACTAAACACAGGCTTCTGCAACGAGATAATTTTAATAATTATAAATCTGTTCCAGAAAAAAATCCGGCAAATAAAAGTTATACCGGCGTTTTATCTTATACTCTACCAAACGGTGATAAATTGTATAGTCTCCCAACGGATAATATGCCCTGTGTGGTGCCGGATATGAATCAGTATAATATTATGCCGAATGCGGGAACTAGTACAATAGTAATACTCCAAAATCGTCCGGAAATCATCCCCAATCCTGCTAAGCCGTTTAAAATACCAGCGACAAAATAATTAGTAAAAAATTAAAGAGGCTGTCTAAAATAGTATGTCAGCCTGCCTGCCCCGACGAATGTCGTGGGAGCTTGTTGAAGGCTACCGTTTTGATTGCCAATATTTAGATATCCAGATAGCTATCGGTTTGATTGTCATATTGAGTTTATCGAAATATTGGCAATCAAACCATCTTTTGAGACAGCAACTTTTCTTTTCCTGCTTCTTCTTTCACTTTATTACTAACTAAAATTTGTTTTCAATAGTAAGTATAAAAAAAGCCCTCCGTGATTAGCGGAGGGCTTTGTATTGAGTGTGTGACTCTGTTTGTACTTCCTCTTCTTATTGTACCAGTACAAGGCCTGATACCACTTTGCCCGTAAACATATTGGCGACTTTCACCACATACGTTCCTTTCGCTTTTACACCACCCAGGTCAAAGTCCATACGCATATATGGCGCTGTGCCTGATACCAGTGTAAACTCACGACTGGTGATCACCTGGCCCAATGGATTGTAAATACTTACCACTCTCTTCTCGGCCAAACCTCCCTCATAATACAATCTTACCTGGAAGGCACCCGTGGTCGGGTTCGGATAGATCCACAACTTATCTGACGCCTCTGATCCGATCACCAGGGTATTGGAACTGGACACACAACCATTCACATCCGTTACGGTTGCCTGGTATGATCCTACTCCATCTATATTTACCACCTGGCTATTCGTTGTGCCGGACAGACCTGAACCATTCAATGTCCATGACCAGCCACCTGCTGCTGCAGCCGGTGTACTTGTACCAGTTATGGTCGTCGTACGACCCGGTACCAGGTTCACTACCGGTGATGACAAGGTCACCGTTGGCAACGGATTTACCGTCAGTGTGCCAAAGGCAGTTGAAGTTACAGCCGGTGTACATGGAGCTGACGTTACTACAAAACGGTAACGGTTTCCACTCATTGACTGGGTAACACTGCTTACTGTAAGTGTTGAACTGGTAGCTCCGCTGATATTATTATAGGTAAGACCTCCGTCCGTACTTAACTGCCACTGGTAAGCTATCGGGTTACCTCCTGTAGTGGAGGCCACAAACGTGGTGCTGCCACCCAAACATACTGCACGGGTTGACGGGGTTACCGCAAGACCTGTCGCAGGATGGCTCACATTTACCGGAACTGTTGTCGTGGCTGACGTACACGGAGTCGGCGTGGTAAAGCTTACTGTATAGTTATTCGTATTCGCTGTCGGCTTCACATATACCATAGTCGCCGGAGTACCTGTATAGGCTATCGTAGCAGCGGCATCTGTAAAGATCGTACCGGCAGGACCTGCCCATACTCCCTGTGCAAATACAGGTGCTACATAAGTAATAGAAATTGACCATGACGTTAACGTCCCCACATCTCCTCCACCAAGGTCACACATTGCCAGCGTCCAGTCGCCATTCATCGTTCCCAGCAACGGTGACCAGAAGTTCGTCGTTGTCGGACCCACTGTCGGAACCGTAGCCGTAAACCTGTCGGCACGGAAGGAACCTGTCCTTGGTGCAGGAGCTCCGCTCATGGCTGTTGTTGAAATAGAATCTACTACGGTATTGACAAAATCATCCGTACCGTTGGAACCCGTTCCGCCATCCAGCAGACCTATCAGGTTCAGCGTCTGACCATTCGGCGCTTTCAGGTTCATCACCAGGTCGCCTACCCAGGTATGCGCCATATTAAACCGGATTCCTACATTGGTAATTACAGATCCTGCAGGGATACCGGATACAGCTACGCTGTTCGTTACTCCCGTCGGATCATTATCAGTTACTACTAACGGCAATCCTGCTGATGCATTGAAAGTTACTGTCGTCGCGGCTGATACACTATTGGTCAGCGTCAACGCCTGGATAGTGCCTTCACATATCGTCGCAGAGGCAGGATTCACCACAGGAACTATCGCATTCACTGTTAAAGTAGCCGGGGGACTTGTAAAGTCTACTGCAGAACAACCACCAGTCACTAATGCACGGTACTGGTATCCATTATAATCAGCTGACACATTAGCCAATGACAACGTTGCAGTAGTTGCACCACTGTATATACCACCATTGGTCACAGTTTGCCATACTCCGGATGAACTTGTACGATACTGCCAGGAATAAGAAGGAAGACTTCCGGAAGCAGCTACCGTAAAACTAACATTATTACCACAGGTAACTGATGTACTTGATGGTGCACTTGTAATAGTTACTGGTATACATGGTGTTATTGTTACACTATAATCTTCGGTTTCACTGAAAGTAGATCCAGTACAAGCTTGTGCATTCGTAAATACTCCACCAAATCGTATCCTTACCCTCATACGGGTTGTACCATTTAAAGCTGTTGAAGGAATTGCTATACTACCTGTAACTGAAGTCTGACCTGCAGGCTTATTACCAAGGCTTGTATACTCGGTAGTTTCAAACTGGCCATTTTGATTGTAATCAATCCAAACACATATTCCTTCGGTCCATGTAGCTGGAGCATTTACTGTAATCGGGTTAGCTGCACCTGAGAATACTGACGGAGCTGCTACCGTTGTAGTATAATTTGAATATCCAGTGGGAGGGCCGGCACTACATCCGGATGAATTATCCAGGGTACTGATACGAACTCTTGTAATCACATCATCATCTGTACAATCTGATGCCGGTGGTGTACAATAACAGTTCGATGGTGGGGTTAATGCCACTGTAACAGGAGTTGAAGTACCGGTATTACCTGAGCAGGTTACATTGCAACGATATTGTGTAGTAGCTGTCAATGTTGTTGTGTAAGAAGAGTTGGTCGCACCGGCAATATTTGTCCAGGTAGTACCATCCGGTGATGATTGCCACTGATAAGTAACGCCTGAACCGGCTGTACCATTCTGAAGAGATAACGTAAAGTTTATACCAGGACAGACAGTAGATACAGTTGATAATGTATTCCCCGGAGCAGGTGTGCCTGTACATGCACCTGTTGTATAATCAATAATAAAGGGGAAATCCTGGGGATTCGTTCCGTCATTAGCATTTGCCCAGGTATTACCCGCCAGGGCATGCTGTAAAGCATTATTACCTGGTTGTGTGGTAGTCCCTACAACAGTAGATGCAGGAGAGAAATTACTCAGTCCTCCATTACCAACACCCCATTGTATCCAGTAAGTACCAGCATTAAGTACAGTAGCTACTGTTGCTTCTATTTTCCATATTTGCCTTGTAGTACCGGGTGTTGCATTAAAAATTCTGTACATACTTGCTGTACTTGATGCAAGAAACCTGTTAGTGGTCAAATCACCATAAATAGGTGCTGGATTACCCACTGATGGGTTAGTGTTGTAAATAGCTACTCTAACATCAGTGTAAGGTGAAGTTGGTCCTGCAAATCCGGTAGAATAAGCATAAAAAGTAATCTTAGTAAGATTCCAGCTACCGGCTGCAATTGTAAAATCATCCGCCAGCATAAAATCAGTAATATTATTACCAAACCCGGCAGTTCCATTGCCAGCCTGAACCTCACTCCAGGTAAATCCTGCAGGGGCAGCAACACCATTACTTGATGTTGCACCTGTACTCAAATTACCATTTACATATTGTTGGGAATTTATTTTTCCCGCAACCAGGAAAAATAAAATGAGAAAAAGTGGAGAAAGCCCAAATAAATTTCTCCGCCTTTGATTAAGCGTAAATTTTGATTGCATACAAACAGTTTTTTGGTTGATAAGTACTCCCCGGGAAGGGAGAAAATCCATAATCCAAACGTAAGGTAGTTTTTTTTTACAATTTAAAAAAACTGTGTTCTGATCATAAAAAAAGCCCTCCGTGATTAGCGGAGGGCTTTGTATAGAGTGTGTGACTCTGTTTGTTTTACTTCCTCTTCTTACTGTACCAGTACAAGACCTGATACCACTTTGCCCGTAAACATATTGGCTACTTTCACCACATACGTTCCTTTCGCTTTTACACCACCCAGGTCAAAGTCCATACGCATATATGGCGCTGTGCCTGATACCAGTGTAAACTCACGACTGGTGATCACCTGGCCCAATGGATTGTAAATACTTACCACTCTCTTCTCGGCCAAACCTCCCTCATAATACAATCTTACCTGGAAGGCACCCGTGGTCGGGTTCGGATAGATCCACAACTTATCTGACGCCTCTGATCCGATCACCAGGGTATTGGAACTGGACACACAACCATTCACATCCGTTACGGTTGCCTGGTATGATCCTACTCCATCTATATTTACCACCTGGCTATTCGTTGTGCCGGACAGACCTGAACCATTCAATGTCCATGACCAGCCACCTGCTGCTGCAGCCGGTGTACTTGTACCAGTTATGGTCGTCGTACGACCCGGTACCAGGTTCACTACCGGTGATGACAAGGTCACCGTTGGCAACGGATTTACCGTCAGTGTGCCAAAGGCAGTTGAAGTTACAGCCGGTGTACATGGAGCTGACGTTACTACAAAACGGTAACGGTTTCCACTCATTGACTGGGTAACACTGCTTACTGTAAGTGTTGAACTGGTAGCTCCGCTGATATTATTATAGGTAAGACCTCCGTCCGTACTTAACTGCCACTGGTAAGCTATCGGGTTACCTCCTGTAGTGGAGGCCACAAACGTGGTGCTGCCACCCAAACATACTGCACGGGTTGACGGGGTTACCGCAAGACCTGTCGCAGGATGGCTCACATTTACCGGAACTGTTGTCGTGGCTGACGTACACGGAGTCGGCGTGGTAAAGCTTACTGTATAGTTATTCGTATTCGCTGTCGGCTTCACATATACCATAGTCGCCGGAGTACCTGTATAGGCTATCGTAGCAGCGGCATCTGTAAAGATCGTACCGGCAGGACCTGCCCATACTCCCTGTGCAAATACAGGTGCTACATAAGTAATAGAAATTGACCATGACGTTAACGTCCCCACATCTCCTCCACCAAGGTCACACATTGCCAGCGTCCAGTCGCCATTCATCGTTCCCAGCAACGGTGACCAGAAGTTCGTCGTTGTCGGACCCACTGTCGGAACCGTAGCCGTAAACCTGTCGGCACGGAAGGAACCTGTCCTTGGTGCAGGAGCTCCGCTCATGGCTGTTGTTGAAATAGAATCTACTACGGTATTGACAAAATCATCCGTACCGTTGGAACCCGTTCCGCCATCCAGCAGACCTATCAGGTTCAGCGTCTGACCATTCGGCGCTTTCAGGTTCATCACCAGGTCGCCTACCCAGGTATGCGCCATATTAAACCGGATTCCTACATTGGTAATTACAGATCCTGCAGGGATACCGGATACAGCTACGCTGTTCGTTACTCCCGTCGGATCATTATCAGTTACTACTAACGGCAATCCTGCTGATGCATTGAAAGTTACTGTCGTCGCGGCTGATACACTATTGGTCAGCGTCAACGCCTGGATAGTGCCTTCACATATCGTCGCAGAGGCAGGATTCACCACAGGAACTATCGCATTCACTGTTAAAGTAGCCGGGGGACTTGTAAAGTCTACTGCAGAACAACCACCAGTCACTAATGCACGGTACTGGTATCCATTATAATCAGCTGACACATTAGCCAATGACAACGTTGCAGTAGTTGCACCACTGTATATACCACCATTGGTCACAGTTTGCCATACTCCGGATGAACTTGTACGATACTGCCAGGAATAAGAAGGAAGACTTCCGGAAGCAGCTACCGTAAAACTAACATTATTACCACAGGTAACTGATGTACTTGATGGTGCACTTGTAATAGTTACTGGTATACATGTAACCAGGTTCACATTATAATCTTCTGTTTCTCCAAAGAATCCACCGGTACAAGCTTGTGTTCCGGTTAATGCTGTGCTCCAACGAACTCTTACCCGCATCCTCGTTGTACCTGTAAGGGCCGATGCCGGTACAGCAACAATACCATTAATAGTTGATCCATTACCACTCCCAAGCGCAGTAAATTCTGTGGCTTCAAACTGGCCATTCTGGTTGTAATCGATCCAAACTGCCACATGCTCTGTTCCACCAGGACCTACACTTACAGCCATAGGGTTAGCAGCACCAATAAATACATCAGGTGCAGCAACTGCTGAATAATATGTATAACCGGCGCCTGAACAACCCGAAGAAGGATTATTAAGTGTTCCTAATCTTACATTCAATATCTCATCATCCAACGTACACGTCGTTGCAGCGGGTGTACAATAACAGGCTGATGGAGCAGCCATATTCACTTGTAATGCAGTAGATGTACCGGTATTAGCACCACAGGTCACATTGCATCTGTAATAAGTTGCAACAGTTTGTGAGGTTGTCAATGTTCCATTAGTAGCACCTGTAATATTAGTCCAGGTAGTACCATCCGGTGATGATTGCCACTGGTACGTAACACCAGAACCCGGTGTAGCTAATGATAAAGTAAAATTGATACCCGGGCAAACAGGGTTGGCCGTACTATTTGTAGCTCCCGGAGCAGGTGTACCCGAACAGGCACCGATTGCAGTATAAACAACTTCATCTATGCCGATGTAATTAGAATTAGCACCGGAAGGACCTCCGTTTTCTACGAAATAGCGAAATGCTAACCTGCCGGAAGTTGGTGCAGGTACTCCTGAAATGATAACAGTAAATTGTTGCCATGTTTCAGGATATGCAGCCCCGTAGGTAGGATTAATATCCAATAATAAATTAGTGAAGTCTCCGACAGAAGTGGCAGTTGCTCCCGCATTTGTACTGGCACCATTAAGACTCATTCTTACCTGTAAGCGATCGGGGAAAGTAGCACCACCAGTCGGCACCCTTGTATAGAATGTAAACTGGTCACCGTTCTTAATTGAGATGTTCGGCATAAACAGCCAGTTGCTGATCGTATTAGCACCAGTAGTATTATTAAAATTGGCGCCAATATATGCTGTCGCAGCTCCGGCTTGCGAAGGAAAAACACCAGAATTTCCCTGGAACCAGCCTGTGCTACCAACCGGAGAACTCAGGTTTTGATTGGCCCAGCCCGGTAGTACAGTAATATCAGTAAATCCCTCACTATAGAGGACCTGAGCAGTTGATGTCTTTGACAAAGACAAGAAAATTAATGCCATGGCAAAAATTCTCGTCAGTAAAAACATCTTTTTTTTAAGTGTAAATTTTGATTGCATATTTCCCGTTTTAAATTTGAATAAACACAAAAGCCCCTTGCATAAAGCAACGGGGCTTTAAAATTTTCTAAAATTTCCAGTAAACAAGTAAATGTAACTATTTCTCATTCGCCTGATTTGGTTGCCATAAAGGTATTGTATTCAAATAAAAATACCCGCCAGAGCAGGTATATTTATTTTACGCTATTTTATTACCATTTATCGACCTCTTCACCGCTGGTATCCGGGCTGGTATTTGTTTCAGCCACCGGGGTTTCGGACACAACATCACCTGCAGATTCAACGACTGGTGCTGCTTCCTGGCTAACCTCTGCCCCATTCTGATTATACTCATCCGGGTTCTCGTCATGGTTGAAAGCATCAAAATCAAAGTCAGGCATCAATTCCGTTTTCACATAGTCAACGGCCTCACCTAAAGCTTTAATAAACTTGTTGAAATCCTCTTTGTAAAGAAAAACCTTATGACGGTCGTAGCCATTGTCATCAAATCGTTTCCGGCTTTCAGTTATTGTGAGGTAATAATCATTTCCGCGGGTAGCTCTTACATCAAAGAAGTACGTCCTTCTTTTGCCTGCACGGATGCGTTTACTGTAGATACTCTCCATTTTCTTGTCGTTATTCTCGTACGCCACTGTATAAGTTTTTAGCAGTTAATCAATTACTTTAGTTTTGGAAGCT
>Ga0209063_1000937_pt1 | contig 16411 bp, 6 predicted proteins | sample KloWWTmeKNB19Kit_FD_187177 | JGI IMG/M metagenome (GOLD analysis project Ga0209063, IMG submission 187177) | Active sludge microbial communities from Klosterneuburg, Austria, studying microevolution and ecology of nitrifiers - Klosterneuburg... | ecosystem: Engineered > WWTP > Aerobic digester >...
GTTTAGCCTTTTGGCCCTTGGGTCACTTTTGGATCACCAGGCGCTCCGTGAACGTATTCTCTCCTGCGGTCACGTTGACCAGGTACATGCCGCTGTTCAGATCGCTCAGATCCAGGGTGGAGCGAACGAAGCCGTCATTCACAGGAAGAGTTCGCGATCCAACACGCTTTCCGGTGAGGTCATACAGGTCCACGGATACGGTGCGGACATCCTGTTGGACAGAAGTGAGGTTGAAGTACAATTGGTCACCGTTGTTCGGGTTGGGATACATGGAGAATCGCCCACTGCCTTCTGTGGCCATATTGCTTCCACCACCGCCTTGGAAGCAATTTGCAATACTCACTTGGCACATCTTACCCCAAGAGGTTACAGGGGCCGGGTCACAAGCCGGATTCGGGGAATCCACGCACCATGTGGCACCACCATCTTTGCTCACGCGGACTTCCACCTCGTAGGTCTTGCTGCATTCTAGTGGAGTCCCGGTCGACCAGTTCAAATATAGCGTTGGACTGGATTGGGGTGGCCGTACGATGCAGATGTTCTCACCGGGTATCCGGAAGCGGAATTGGAAACGCACTGGGCCGCTTGCACTTGGGGTGAACTGAGGTGGTCTAGCTACCAGTTTGTTCTGGTTCGTGTTCGTACCGCCCCAAGTACGTGTTACTCCGCAGCTGAAGTCGCTTGGGTTCGCAGGGTCGTCCTGAAGGTTGGTCAAAGGGCACGAGGCACGTGCAGCATCGATCTTCATGGTACAGGTAGGACCGAAGGGCAAGTTGGTCCCATTCACCCGACCCCGTACACGTACGTTGAGCAACAAACCGGCTGGTACGTGGGGCGATGGGCCGGCATTGATCCACGCATTGAGTTTCATGTGGCAGGCGCGGTTCGCGGTGGCTGGGGAGAAGCCGTCACTGACCTGATGACTGCGGAATCTGCGATAGCTGTACGTACCGTTGGGGTCGAAGATCCAGAATTCGTACCCGCTGTTGGCTGGTTGCAAGGAATTCGGCGCACCTGTCACCCATTCTGCACTTACGGAAGGGTTTGCATGCACCACCAAATACTTGTAGTTCACCCAATCCAGTTTATCGCAACTGCTGAACAGAAGTGCATCCTGCCCAAGAGGCACGCAGAAATCCTGCCCGCCCGGCAACGAGCTGATCGTTCCAGTGGCGAAGTTGCCCCGGTTATCGATGATCCGCCTACCGTTCGAACCACCTTCACGCAACTGGTAGCCTCCGCCAACGATACCGTCGCCTGCTGAATCATACACTTCCAAGGTGTAACAACCCACTGGAAGGCAGCAACTCTCTACGATCGGGAAAGGCACATTGTCCGGGTAGGCTGGGCTCACTCCACCGCTGCAAACCACTGTGCCTGTGCCTTCCTGAGCGATTTGCCAAGAGATCTGGCTACCGTTCATATCCATGTTGAGTTCGAAGTTCACGGTTTCGGTACAAGCTGTTCCGGCGCAAGTGCATGATCCGTTGATCTGGTCCAGGATCGTGGCCGCATTTCCATCATTACAGGGTGATCCGATCTCGCCTGTCAGGTTGGGACAACTGTCTTCGCAATCAAAGAGCCCATCGCCGTCGCTGTCCACATCTTGAACACCGCAACCGCAAACACCGGGCACGATCTTGTTCGGGTCGTTCGGGCAGCCATCGTTGCAGTCCGCCGTAGCATCGCCGTCGCTGTCCGTATCCACAACTCCACATCCACATTGTCCTGGTGCGATCTTGTTGGGATCATTCGGGCAGCCATCATTACAATCCGCAGTGCCGTCGCTGTCTCCATCCGTATCTGGATTTCCGCAACCACATTGGCCCGGAGCGATCTTATTGGGATCGTTCGGGCAACCGTCAATGCAGTTGGCAGTGCCGTCGTTGTCGCTGTCGGTATCAGCTACGCCGCAACCGCAAGCGCCAGGTGTTTGCTTCAATCCATCGGCAGGACATAGGTCCGTGTTATTAGCAACATGGTTCAAAGGTTGAGTGCATGCAAGCACGTTGCTTGCCGCGTCTCCGAAACCGTCGCCATCCACATCGGCATACCAAAGTGTGGCGGTGTTCTCCGTTACCACAACGTTCGCGAATGCACTTGGGCAAGGACTACTTCCCGTAACCGTGTAGCTGTAGGTTCCTGGGTTCATGGTAGAGGGGTCATACTGACCACTCGCCACCGGACTGGGGCCGGACCAATTGCCGCCACCCTGAGGTGAACCACCGAGTTGTGCGAACAAGCTCACTGGCGAAGCATTGCTACAAATGGTGAGGGTGCCGTTCGTTCCAGCATTCGGTGGTGCCACCACAGTGAAGGTTGCTGGTATGCGCAAGTTCTCGCAGGTACCGTAGGCGCAAGTCGCATGAAAGGTGGAAGTGCCTGGAACAGTATTGTTCACAGCACCCTGACCAACTGGGTCGAACAACGGACCGGTGAAGACCAATGTGCCCGCCGTCGGTGCAGTATACCAGCGGACCGTTGTGGGTACCGTATAATCCACTTCGATCGAGGCGGTGCCAAAGTTCACATCCGGATTGGTCCAAGTCTGATTGCTCGTTTGGCGCGTGCGGAAGTTGATGGTGCCGCCTGCCTCAGGAAAGCCGACGAGGGTGATCACCACAGGGTTGGGAGTCACTTGCCCGGGGCCAGTTGTTGTGGTCAATTGGGTCTCGCCGAGAGTGTAAGCACCGCTAAGTGCGACACGGATATTCTGACGCTGTGCATTGCCGAATAAACCGGTATTGGCAACCACATTCGTAAGCTTCAGGCGAGCGGCAGTGACCACTGCTCCGGCAGGCAACGCAGGTACAACCATAGTTGCACGTGTGGTGAATGCGGTGCCTTCACTGATCAGATCACCGGTGGGGAATGCGCTACTGGCACTTTGCAGAACATTGGCGCAGGACGCGCTCAAGCCTTGACCATTGGGCACCGTACCATTCTGGCAGATCGAATACGTTGTGGTCCCTGCACTTGGTGGGCCAGGGGCTACGGGGCACGTGATCAACTGCCATTCCAGTACGAAGTTGCCGGAACCCGTGCCGAATCCGTCTTGGATCCACCACACGCGCTGTGTACTACCAGTAGTGTTCACCCAGGTCACCCATCCGATCTCGCTTGCATCATTATCAACACAGGCGATCGCCGTTGTCCCAGGGCATGTGCCGCCATACCGCACGTAGTGTTGGCTATCGTAGTTGTTGCTCTGCTGGCGAATGTGGAGCTCAGCACCGTTGGGTACGTTGATGAAATAGATCGCATCTGCCGCCGTGTTCGCTGTTGCCGTGCCGCAAACGAAGGAGAAGTTATTCGTGCGGCCGGTCGTGGTGCCCGCTAATGGACTTGTCTGGCTGGCGAGGTTCAGCGCGTTCACGCAATCATCTGCAGATGGACATTGCATTCCGTTCGTGAAAGTGCCCAAGTTGGCATCGCACAATCCATCATTTTCATGTTTGAGGATCACATTTACATTATCACCCACAGCGAATGGTCCTAACAGCAATGGGTCGAAAATATATACACCGGGTGTAAGGATCTCGGGTCCTCCGTTCACAGAGTGTGCAACATCAACGTAAGAGCCATCTCCCGTGTCGTACACGAGCACATCCAGTGAGAAGTTGTAATTGGGGCAATCGTCCACCACGGTGACGGCACCATTTGGTGGCAGACAGCCGGGGGTACATTTCACTTCGAAGGACCACGGCACCGTTTGGCCTCCGTCTGCGCAACTATTCGTTGCCCCGCTGCTGATCTCCAGGTATATGGCAGAACCGCTGGTAGTAAATGAGGCCCCTGCCAGATTGCCGAAGAAATTGCCACCGCCCAAGGGAGTGGCCGCGTTCGTTGTTCCGTCGTAGATGCCGATACCATCGTTCAGGTCGATCGTTCCCTGGGTGAAATTCAAGGTCACGGTTTCTCCGGGAGTGGGGGAGACAAAGGTGAACGTGCGGGTATCGTTGTTGCGGTAACAATGACCAACCACCGTGGCCGTACCACAATCCAAGGTGACCGGGCAGGTGGAGTATATAGTTCTTTCTATACTACCACAGTCCGAGATGCCATTCGTTATCGTGATATCGACCTCGGCAGAACTGCTGAACGGTCCAAGGTTGGTAGTCCCTGTTCCCACACCATTAAGTATTATAGGTAATCCGCCATTCACCGCGTACTGGATGGTTGCTGAAGTTCCGCTACCAAAGGAAGTCACGTTCACGTTGGCACTGAACTGGGCGTTACTGCAATCGTTCACACGGGTGATCGTTGCTTGTGGTGGATAGCATAAGTTCACGTTTACGTAGCGGACCGCACCTACATCCGAAGCAGCGGCATCGCACGTACGTAGCGACCAGTTTCCGTTCGGATCACTGCCATCATGAAGCGTGGTGAGGGATTGGTCAGGTGCCCAGATACCCACATTCGTGGAACTTGCGGCCACCCCGCTCAACGGCGCACCACCTGCCTGGAACGTGAAGAGTCCTGATGGACATGCCGCCGCGTTGCCATATTGTGTTCCGGTTCCACCATGGCCAGTATTGACCAGAGCAACTTCGTTGTTGTTCGGTGAACGGAGATATACTCGTAGGTCCGAGCCGTAGGTGTGGCTTACGATCACATCAACGCTTCGTACAAATACGTCGGTGCCGAGCGTACCACCCGTGCTGTTCACGTTGAAGGGGATACTTCCGTAAACGTTCGTTCCGCAACCGTTGTCAGGAATGCTGTTGAAGCTGTTCACCGTGGGCATGCACGTACCCATGGTGTAATAGGAAACGATCACCCGGCCATTGGCACCGCTGCCACCATTCCCAGTGCCTGAAAATCCTCTCGTACCACCACCGCCTGCACCACCTGGAACTGTACCTGCGCCTCCACTATTCGTGGAAAAAAGCCCCAAGGGCCCACTACCACCAGCTCCACCACCAGCCGGTGCAGTTCCTCCCAAGCCTAGACCTGGTGCATTTCCGCCAGCAGCTGTGTACCCAGCGGAAGATCCTCCTCCACCTCCAAATGAGTTACCTGAGTTGGCACCATTTCCGCCATTAAATCGAATTGAGCCAACCGAGGACGCCGCTGTTCCTCCAGCAGCTCCATTCGTGTTGTTGTTGGGAACGCTGCTACCGCCTTTTGCCATAACAGTTCCGGAGTTATTGAACCATGAATCGCCTCCGGAGTTGGCAGCCGAAGTGCTTCCGAGGCCCACTGTGATGGTGTACGTATTGCCGGGTACCACGGTAACCATTTGGTACGCATAGGCACCACCGCCACCGCCTCCAGCTTGGGTATTACTTCCCGAGGATCGCGTACCCCCACGCCCACCACCACCCCAGCACTCCACTGCCAATTCGGTTACGCCGGCAGGCACCGTAAATGTGCTTGAACTAGTATACGTGGTGGTTATTTGTGCACTGGTTGGGAACATGTAGGTGAGCAAGAAGATGGCTCCCAAAATGCTCCTGCTGAGAAACTTGGTAAGTTCCTTTTGTCCGGTCCTGCGTGTGTTGTTCGGCACCAATTGTTGGTTCCGGATGAAATCGGAGGAACAGGCATTATGCGGGGTGGTATTGTTGTGTAGCATGCTCATGTTCATGGGAAGGGAGATTCACGTGATCTTCAAGTTGGTCAGAAGAAAATGCTGTTCAGTGGCACACTACTATTGTTAATGAAGCAAAACTAGGTAAGTGGGTTATCAGCTGTCAAGTGGATACCTAGACGAATTACATATATTTATCGATAGAATTCGAATATTTATAGACGAACGGGTATTTGCTGCCCCATTCTTCCCCATAGTATTTTACCTATACGTGTAGAACGTGTTTTAGGTTCGAATAAACCTAGTCCCGCATCTAGACCAATGCGACGCGATCAACGAGAAGCCCCTTCCGACATAGGATCATCACAAGCGAAAGGGCCGCCTCTTTCGAGACAGCCCTTTCGCTTTTGGTAGATATCTATGCTTACGGCTGTATCACCAGTCGCTCCGTATAGGTCTTGTCACCTGCGGTTATGTTGACCATGTACATGCCACCGGCCATATCACCTTGCAGGTCGATCACCGTGTTGAGGTAACCGTCCTGTACGGCGATGGTGCGAGCTGTAACGCGCTGTCCGCGCAGGTCGTAGATGTCCACGCTTACCGTGCGTACATCAGCTCCTACTTCACTCAGTGCAATGGTCACCAGGTCACCACGGTTCGGGTTGGGATACATGGTAAGTGCTCCGCCGTTCTGTGTTCCCATGCTGCTTGCGCCGCCACCTTGTGCAGTTTGGCAGTCGATGGTAACTGTACACATGCGGCCCCACTCAACGATCTGCGCAGGGTAGCAAGCTGGGCTTGGGCTGTCCACACACCATGTGGCTCCTCCATCCTTGCTCACGCGCACATCCACCTCGTAGGTCTTGGTACACTCCAAGGGAGGTGCGGTCGCGCTGGTCCAGGTCATGTACAATTCTGCACTGTTACGTGGAGGTAGTACGATACACACTTGCTCACCAGGGATCCGGAAGCGGAACTGGAACTTCAACGAGGTTCCACCCGCCAATGGAGCAGGCTCGAACTGGGGTGGCTTGGCCACGATCCGGTTGGCGAGCGAGTTCGTGCCACCGAAGGAGCGAGTAACGCCACAGCTATAATCGCTGGTGTTGGTGTTGTCATCCTGCAACCAGATCATTGGACAAGCTGCACGTGTAGCATCCATTTTCATTCTGCAAGCAGGTCCAAAGGCTTGGTTCACCCCGTTCACACGGCCACGTACGCGCACGTTCATCAATACACCCTCTGGGATGTGTGGTGTTAGCACGGTGTTGTACCAGCCATGGATCTTGAGGCGGGCCGCACGGTTCGCAGAAGCAGGGGAGAAGCCATCGCTCACATTGTGGGCGTGGAACCTGCGGAAGCTATAGGTACCGTTCGGGTCGAAGATCCAGAACTCGTAACCGCTGTTGGCATCCTGCACCGAGTTGGCTCCATTCGGCACCCATTCCGCAGCAACCAATGGATCGGCGTGGCTGACAAGGTACTTGTACTGTACCCAATCCAGCTTGTCGCAGCTATGGTTGATCAGGTCCACGTTGCCCATTGGCAAGCAGAAGCTTTGTGGTCCGGATACGCTGCTTAGGCTGCCGCTGCTGAAGTTGTTGAAGTTGTCGATGATCCTACGACCACCGGAACCAGACTCACGCACTTGGTAACCGCCATTCACGAAGCCATCTCCACCGCTGTCGTACACGTTCAACTTGTAGCAACCTACGGGCAAGCAGCAGTTGGCCACTATCGGGGAGGTGATACCTCCAGGGTATGGAGGGAAGATGCCACCTTGGCAAACCACGGAACTTGTTCCTTCCACGAAGATCTCGAAGGAGGCTTCGTCACTGTTGGCATCGGTACGCAGATCAACTACAAAGTTCTCCGTGCAACCGACCAGAACACAGTTGCAATTCGCATCCAATACGCCAGGCGCTACACCAGGTCCTGGGTCAGAATCGCAACCCGAGCCGATCTGTCCGGAAACGTTCGGGCAGTTGTCCGCACAATCCGGCACACCATCCAGATCCGTATCGGTGGTGTTCACCGTGATCGTTGTGTTCGCTGTTCCTGGGCACGTGCCACTGGAGGTGTAGAGGATGGTCTGGGTGCCCACACCTGGGTCAAAGACCTGGCTGCCCACTGGACCACTGACACCGGTACCGCTAAAGGTTCCACCAACAGGTGATCCTCCGTTCAACGCGATATCCGCGGCATCCAAGCCGCATGCTGGACCGTAATTGCCCGCGTTAACTGTAGGTGGAGGAGTAACGTTCAATGTAACACTTCCTGAACTCGAGCAACCATTACCACCGGTAACTGTTACCGTATAAGGAGTAGTGGCCATTGCAGCTGTCACCGTCGGGTTGGCGATGGTGGTACTGTTCAAGTAGGTTGCAGGTGACCAAGAGTAGGACACTGCAGATGCACCGCCCGTAACGTTCACCGTGTAGTCCTCAGCCTCACCGTACGATGCAGTAACGCATGGATTCGGGCCTGAACTGAGCCACTCAAGCATAACGCGCATTCGGGTAGGACCATTTATGGCACCGACAGGTACGGTAACGTTCACCGTGTAAGGGCCAGGGGAACTGACGCTCGATGCAAGGATATAGGTCTCGCCCGCATCGTTCAATACACCGTTCTTGTTCCAGTCGATCCACGCGTAGATGTAATCGGATCCGTCCACGAACGCGGTCACTGAAAGTGCGTTGGTACCACCTGCCGTTACGTTGGCGACCTGTGCGGTATAGTCCACTGGTCCACCGGCGATGCCCCCCGTTGTGTTGTTGATACCTGCGTATGTTACGTTGGCTACATACTCATAGGTGACGCTGCCTATGCTGCTTGCGCAATAAGCCGATGGTCCAGGGACCACCACGTTCAGTTGGGCATTACCGCCTGCACAGATGCTGGAAGGTGTTGCCGTTACTGATGTGATGATCGGTGACGGGTTCACCGTTACAGATACGTTCCCGGAACTGGTGCAGTTCGCCGCACTGGTGGTCGTGAACGTGTACACACCTGCACTCGCCGCACTTGCACCTGTTACGGTGGGTGACTGCGAAGTGCTCGTGAACCCGTTCGGACCGGTCCAGCTATACGTTGTGCCGATGTCCGTGGTCCCGGTCAATGTAAAGTCCGACCCAAAGCAAGCAGGACTTGCCGTAGCACTTGCTGTTGGTGCAGGATTCACCTGTACATTCCTTGTAGCTGTTGCTTGGCCACCGCATGCATCCGTGATCAACACGCTCCATGTGCCGGCAATGGCCGCACTTTGGGTCTGGTTGGTTCCGGCCGCAACCGCGTTCGGGTTCGTCCATGCGTAGTTGTAAGGACCTCCACCACCGGTGGGGTTGGCCGTCAACACAACAGGTACGGCTCCGCAAACGGATGCCACAGCAGGTGTGATGTTGGCTTGGCCCGCGATCAAGGCCGGATTAGCAACAATAGTGATCGTATCCGTCGCAAAGCAACCTGTTACCGGATTGGTCGCAGTGGCCACCAAGGGGTAGCTACCCGCCGATACTGGTCCGAAAACAGGGTTCGAGATGGAAGCATTGCTCAAGTTCCCTGAGGGGCTCCAAGAGATGGCGTACGAATTCGGAGTGAAGCGGTAGGCATCATTCGTGGCGGTCCATGAGCCGGAATTCCGGCCTGGAACAGCTTCGGCCAGTGTGCCTGTTGCGTTCTCCACACCTTGTGTTGCAAGTTGCCCGGTCGCATCGATACCCGTACTGTGGATCTCGATAACGCCTGTCTGGTACATGATGATCTGACCAGTTACCGTAGTTGGCCCGCTAGGGTAGAATGGTACCGCGTTGAAGCTTACCACAAAACGATTCGGTGCCGTTAGGTTGAAGTAGCTGATCGAACCGCCGCTACCAACGTTCAGATCCTCCCAAGCCAGTGCTATCACATTGTTGACATCAGCCGTGTTGGGTATGAACTGACCGGAGCAGCAACCACTGCCCGTGCTGGTGAAGGATACGAAACCGTTACAGCTGATGTTCAAGGTCGTATAACTGTTCCCGTAGAATGGGAAGGTGAACCCGATCGGCACACCCAAGGAAACCCCATCATCCGACTGCGAAGGTGCGGGAATGTTCGTTCCGGTCACCGGTGCATGCGTGATCGCTGCTACCGTGAAGCCCGAGGCTGGTGCAAGCACTTGCAATTGGCTGGTCGCGCTGTTCTCACAGATCGGGTTCGGTGTAGCCGTAATGCTGGTGATCACTGGTGTGACTCCTACCGTTACGGATACCGTGCCCGACGAAGAACATGTAGCCAACGTGGAGGTGAAGGAATAAAGTCCGCTCATGGCCAACGTGGCGTTCGCCCGGCTAGGGTTCTGCTCTGTGCTTGTGAAGCCACCAGGCCCTGTCCAGCTAAAGGTCGTTCCTACATCCGTGGTGCCCACGAGGTTCAACGTTCCACCTACACATGAGGGTAGAGCAAAACTGGGCACAGCCGTAGGAGCAGTGTTCTTCACAAAGGAGAACACCGGTGTTTGCGTTGTACCAAAGCTGGTACAGGTAACGTCCACAACCAATTGCCAGGTTCCAGCAGGGATAGCCGCAGTGGGCTGTCCTAAGCTGGTGCCGAGCATATTCAGGGTCGGGTTGCCAACCGGTCCGTAGTACCACTGGTAGGTGATGCCCGTGCCGGTGGTCTGACCTTGGATGTTCAAGGAATGGGCCACATTGGAACACACAGGAGATGTACCGGTGATGGTACCTGGGGTCGGTGGAGCAGAGCAAGGTGCACATGGCGTCATGCCGGTCTTGCCCTGGACCCAGTTTGAGGTAGGTCCGACCAAAGCAAAGTTGTTCAGCGTGCCGTTGTTCGCGTTCCCGGAGATATCGAACAAGGTCGTCAAGCCGTTATTAACTCCGCTGTCCGTGCCTTGGTTGAATTGATAGTATGCGGCCAATCCGGCTTCTCCACCGCAGAACTGCTGGTTCTGGTTGGCAGCAATGTTGGCTGGTGACAATACGGTGTTCCAGATACGGACCTCATCGATCTTACCGGGGAAGTTCCGTGTTCCAACACCTGCACCATAATCACCGATCATCAACTGGTTCGTGGAGTTGCCGAGGCTGGCAGGACCAGCTGAGGTTCCAACTTGCACGCCATTCACGAAGATCAGCTTGTTGATGCCATCGTAGGTGGCTGCTACGTGCTGCCAAGTGTTCAAGGTCAAAGCATTGGTCGCGCTGAGCACTTCGATGATCGTGGATCCGCTACCCACGGCGAAGCTCAACTGGCCAGTGCCGCCACAACGCAGTGCATAGCCCACGTTCGGTCCTTCCTTGTTGATGATGCTTCCTTCGAAGGAGTTCGCCCGGAATGAAGTAGGATAGATCCATGCTTCCAATGTAAGAGCGGTGCCTGTAATGCTGACCGATGGAGCGGTACCGCAATCTACACGGTCGTTCGTTCCATCGAAGCTCAAAGCGTTCTGGCCATTGAACGATGCTGGTGGAGCACTCACGCAGAAATTGAATGTACTGCTCACCGCATTGCCGTTGGTATTGTAAGCACGAACGAGGATGGTCTCACCGATCGTAAGACCTACGAGGTTCAAGGTGCCTGTAGTGCTGCAACCAAAATCCAAAGGCACTGGTGCGGCACACGTTCCGCGGAAGGCTGCCAAGGTCATCGCTGTTGTTCCGGGGAACACGTTCTGCAATTGCACACGGTGAACAACAGCGGTGGTAACGAACCGGTACCAGAGGTCGCGGTTCGGTATGCCTCCACAGTTATTCGTTATGCCAGGAGTGGCCGTTGCCGTACCCAAAGCACCGGGCACCACTTGTGCACAGGTGTAGTTCGGATTCACCGGAGCTGAACGAGCCTGGCAGGGTTCGTCGTTCGGGCAAGCTGATACGGCTACAGTGATCGGTGTAAGGATCTTGTTGCACGCGGTGGAATCGGAATGGCCGATGGTCACGTTGACAACCGTACCCAAGGGGTAGGGACCAAGCAGGGTGCTTGAGAACAGGGCTACGTTCAGCAAGGTGTCCGGGTCAGCTGGTGCCACTTGATAATAGATGTGTACATCACCCGTGCTGCCATCCCCACTGCTGTAAGGGAAAACATCGATGCTGAAGTTCCCGTTCGCGCAATCCACCAGTGGGCTGACGAATGCGTCAGGCTGGAGGCAACCCGGTGTACATTGTACGGTCCATGCGATAGGGTTACTTGCAAAAGCGCCGTCGTTGCAACTGGTGGTATCGTTGGATAGGATCTCGAAGAAGATCGAATCGCCCGAGGAGACAAAGCTCGCTCCACCGATGTTACCTCCGAAGTTACCACCGCCCAAGGGTGCGCCTGCACTGTTCGCACCACTGTAAATGTTCACCGCATCGTTCAGGCCGATAGTGCCTTGAGTGAAGTTCAAGGAGATCGTTTCGCCTGAGACCGGTGTCACATAGAAGTAGGTCCGTGTTTCATTGTTCCGGTAACAGTGACTGTCCATTGATGTTGAGCCGCAACTCAGCACGATCGGACAACCAGAATAGAAGGTGCCCAATACTTGGTTACATGCCGCGTTGGTCTCATGCAGCAAGGTCACCTCCACTTCGTCCGTTGCCGCGAATGGACCCAGATCGGGCACCAATTGGCCAACAGGAAGTCCCGTGATCGGCGAACCGACACCGGGAGAACCATTCACGGTCCAGCTCACTCCAGCGGTGCTGGCCGTGCCGGTACTCGTGATATCGACCGCAATACTGAACTGGGTATTGCCACAATCAGGCACTACCGTTGCAGTGGCGGCTGGAGGTGGGTCAACAACAACGTTCACATTGCTATTTACACTACACCCAGCAATAGAAGCCGTAACGGTGAAGTTCGTGGTGCTGAGCAGGTTGCTGGCGACCGGGTTTGCCAAAGAAGGGTCGTTCAACAAACCAGCATTGTCCCAGAGATAAGTAGGAGCATTGGGCGTAAACCTGTATGCATCGTTCGTGGCTGTCCATACGGTACCGTTGCGTCCTGGCACGACGGTAGCCAACGTACCTGTGGCATTCTCCAATCCTTGGGTCTGGTTGCTTCCATCTGAGGCGCCCGCGGTGTTGTGCACCTCGATCGCTCCATCCGCGTAAAGGATAATTTGGGCCGTAATAGCTGTGCCAGCACCACCTAAATGGGGCACGGCATTGAAGTTGACCACGAAACGGGTCGGGCTTGTCAGGTTGAAGTACGTGATCTGGCCCGCAGCAGCGGTCAGGTCATTCCAAGCTAAAGCGATCAAATTGTTCGGCGTGTTGACATCGGGCAGCACTTGGCCGGAGCAACATCCATTTCCGGATCCCGCATCGAAAGAAATAAATCCGTTCGTGCTGATAACGGCATTGGTATAAGCCGCACCATAGAATGTGAATGGAAAACCGATGGGCACGGACAGAGTCGCATCATCACCTGATGGACCTGCGGTTCCTGACCCAGAAACCGGCGCAAAGGATGTAGTTGCAACCGAGTATCCAACTCCTGCTCCCGTAACACTTAGTTGTGTACTTCCTCCGGCACAGAGCTGATCCGGTGTTGCACTTGCAGCTTGTGTGATCGTGGGGGCCACGTTCACCACAGCATTCGTTGTCCCCGGAGCCGATGCACAGCCGTTTTCCGTGGCCACCAAGGAATAGGTGCCGGCTGCAGCAGTGGTCGCTGAAACGATCACCGGGTTCTGCTCGGTGCTCGTGAAACCATTCGGTCCTGTCCATGCGAAGGTGGTTCCACCACCACCGCTGGTCGTACCGGTCAGTTGCAGATCCTGGCCCGAGCAGATCGAACCAGCCGTTGGCGATACGGTCGGCGTGGTGTAGATCGTAATGACCACCGTGCCGGAAGTAGCCGTTGCCGCGCCATTGGTACAAGTGACCACGCATTGATACGTGGTCGTTGCCGTCACATTCGTAACTGTGATCTCACGTGCGTTTGCGCCGAAATCCGTCCAAGGAGCACCACCGGTCTCGCTGGATTGCCATTGGTAGGAATAGTTGTTCTCGAATGGAAGGTTCGGCAACGAAAGCGTAGCCGTAGTTACACTGCCACACCCGAAAGCAACTGTGCTTGCTGGCGATCCAGGTACAGGAGTTCCAGCGCAGGCGGCGCCAGCGCAGGAGCCGGAATAGCTCACGTTCAATTCAAAACCTGTGTTCGATACCGATATATCCGAAGTGAAGTGCACTGTTAAGGTCTCTCCGGGATTGCCCACGTAGTTCACTGCACCAGAACCGTTCACATCGATGTATGCAACCCCACCGGTACCCGCTCCTGAACGTATATACAAGTGATCGCAGCAGCCTTCCATGTTCCGTGTTCCCGAGATCGTGATGATGCCTGCATTCCCGGCATCCAGGACGGTGTACCCATCGACGTTGTTCGTATAGTCACCGGCACCCGCATGGTCCAATAGAACAACATCCGTTCCGCACGCTACCGTATTGAAGCCGGTGGCAGGTACTAGTAAGGATTGTAAAACCGAAACGGCCAAAACGTTGCTAGTAGTGGAGTTGGAAGCGCAGGTAACAATGCAACGGTATTGGGTATTCTGTGTGGGGCTAGGGAGATACGTGGCGTTGGTGGAAGGCGCATTGCCCCAACCGCCACCATTGATATTCTCCTCCCACTGGTAGGTAACGCCGGATCCCGACGTGAAGTTCTGCAAACCAAGGTTGATCTGGGCTCCGCTCAATGAGCTGGCGGGTCCAGTGGTGTTACCGGGGGCTGGGATCCCTGAACAAGCATTGCTGAAGCAAGCACCCGTGTAGGATACGTTCAGTTGAAAACCGGTGTACTCTACCGACCCGTCCGAAGTGAATTGGACTGTCAAGGTTTGCCCAGGGAGTCCCACGTAGTTCACTGTGCCGACACCTACAAGATTTTGAAGTTGCGTCCCTCCGGTTCCCGCTCCCGAATAGATGTAAACGTGGTCGCAGCAACTCTCCGTGTCATAGGTTCCCGAGATCGTAATTACCCCTTCATCCCCGGCATTGAGGACCGTATATCCATTGGCATTTGGAGAATAGTTCCCGCTGCCCGCGTGATCCAATAGAACAGTGTTGGTTCCGCAAGCCACGCTGGTGAAGCCAGTGAATGGTACATTTTGGGAGGCTACTATTGTAACGGACAGCACGTTGCTTGTGGTGGTGCCGTTTCCGGCACAGGTTACCATGCAACGGTATTGGGTGTTCTGTGTCGGGCTTGGAGAATAGGTCGATGCCGTTGAAGGAGCATTGCCCCAGCCGCCGCCATTGATGTTCTCTTCCCATTGGTAGGTTACGCCACTTCCCGAAGTGGAATTCTGTAGACCCAAGTTGATCGGTGAACCGCTCAATGAAGATGATGGTCCTGTGGTATTACCTGGGGCGGGTGTAGCATTGCAGGGTGCGGCCGAAGAAAGCGTTACGAAACCGACGAATCCCCGTGGCGAATTGGTCGGTGATGCCATCGTGCCGCCGTACCCATAGTTGGTGCAGGCGTTCAGCGTAATGTCACCGCCAGTGAAGGTACACGTCTGAACACCTACAGTGGAGTATTGGAGCGCTCCGCCCAGAGTGGAGAAGGAGGTTGCACCCGCAGATGAAACGTGCTGGATACAGAAACGGACCTGGGAGAGCGGACCGATGTTGTAGCTCATGCCCGATATCCAGTTGGTCGCTGTATTGCCCGATCCCGTGGTGTTAGCTGTTGTAACCAAGGCGGTGTTGCTGCCGATATCCGTCCAGCCGTTGGCCAAGGTGATGGCACCAGCCGCACCTGGAGCTACGTTGTACGTCGCTGGTTTGGCATACAACCGGGCCGTGCCCGTTCCAGTGAACCCGCTAACGCTCCCGATGTTCGTGAGCAAGTAGCTGCTGGTGGGGCTGTCGTTCTGAATGCTGAAGACCACGACCGCCGAACCGTTGTTGTTCGCGAAGGTAGTAGTGATGGTCTGTGCTGCTGCGAGGTTCGGTAGGAGCACGGTCAACACGCTCGCGAGAAAGGCGTAAAGCCATGCCCGCTTGCCGAAGTTCGAAGGGTTAAGAATTCGCATCTGAGTTTGGTTTTGGTTTTGAAAAGGAGCAGGGAAAGTGTCGGGAACGTTTGTAGAGAACTTCATGAACATGTTCAGAAGTTGATGGGTCTTGGAAGGAAGATCTTGGACCAATAGTTGCTGCCAAAGGCACTGTACACTTCGACGGAATGGAGATAATTGGTCATGGAGCGGGCCTAATGTATACAGAACTTTAACACACTACAGCGATCATATTTTTATCAACAAGAGGCAACCAATACACATTCCCACGTACCTCACCTTTATTCATCACTTCCACACTCCAAGAAGGTGAAATATCCACGGCTCGATCGGCGATCCAAGAGCCTATAATTTCTTTAATGATCGTAAACCGGGTCTTTGTTGATCTCGTACTTCATCTTAGACCTTGCCATTTCGGCTGGACCTGTTGATATCATTGTGTTCTTGAGGGTGTATGGAGATCGATGCATCTGGCATGGACCCGTTCCAAACCGGCATCTTTGTTAGACTCCAAACGCACTTGGCAGTTGATCGAACAGTGGCACTTTTCATTCGGGGCAAGTGTACAGACCCTTCCGATCGATACCCGGTCGATCATCCAATTGCATCGTCGTGATCCATGGATCGTTGAAAGTCTTTGTGCGGATCGTAGCCCTCGTCCACGTTTAAAATGCGAAAACCCCGCTCCGTTTCCGGAGCAGGGTTTTCACATTTGATAGCTCAAGCGAAGGCCCAAGCCTCTCTTATGGCTGGATCACCAGTCGCTCTGTAAAGGTTTTGTCGCCTGCCGTGATGTGTACCATGTACATGCCACCGGCGAGGTCACCGTTCAGATCGATGGTCGTATTCAGGTAACCATCTTG
>Ga0209063_1000942_pt1 | contig 16372 bp, 22 predicted proteins | sample KloWWTmeKNB19Kit_FD_187177 | JGI IMG/M metagenome (GOLD analysis project Ga0209063, IMG submission 187177) | Active sludge microbial communities from Klosterneuburg, Austria, studying microevolution and ecology of nitrifiers - Klosterneuburg... | ecosystem: Engineered > WWTP > Aerobic digester >...
CATCCATCCTGCTAGCCGGTGCCTATCTCCTAGTAGGCTCGGGAGGTGCGTGGGCACAGGATGTCTCCACATCTCTCCGCGCGGAAGGGCTCGACTTCCGTTCAAGATCAGAACTGATCGGCGACCACCGGACCACAGGGCTACCCCCGGAAGCGGACAGCCTGGCCACCTCAGCGCTGGCTGATCCAGCCCTACGGGCCGACCCTGCACGCTTGGGATGGGCCATGCACATCCGCGCGCTCGCCGCGTGGAAGCGTCGGGACGTGGACGCCATGCTGGTCTGGAACGATTCGGCCCGGCAGGTCTTCCGGCACCTGGACGATGCCATGGGCCTGTTGCATGGCGACCTGTTGGAGGGTCGGGCGCACATGGCCCGCGGAGAGATAGCAGCGGCCGTACCCCTCATGAGCCGTACGTTGAAGCGCGGCCGTGAACTCGGTGACACGGCCATCTGGATCCAGTCCCTTTCCGTTCTCGGGGCCATCAACGGCATGCAGGAGGACCTGCAGGGGGCACAGCGCAACTACCAGGAAGCGATCCGCCTGACGGAGGCCGCCGGTGACCAGGCCTCCGAGGCGCGTGAGCGGCGCAGCCTGGCCGAGCTTTGGCAACGGATGGGCCATGCCGATTCCTCGCGCTTGGAAATGGATCGGGCCGAGCAACTGGTCCGCAGCTGTTGCCCCAACGACAGTTCGCTGTTGAGCGGCCTGCATTATTTCCAGGCCACCCTGGCCGCCGAGCGGGGCGACTACGGCGAGGCGCTGGACCTCACCGCTCCCTGGGTGGGCTGGTACGCACGCCGGAACGGATGGACCTGGGCCACATTCCTCTACGCCATACGGTCCGGCTGGCTGCTGAAGGAGGGGCGTCCGAAGGAGGCTGCCGAGTTGGCGGACGAGGGCTATCACATCGCCCGGCAGAAGGGCCTCCTGAAGGAAACGATGGACAATCTGCTGGCCCTGCACCAGGCGGAGGCCGCTGTCGGCCACCACCACCGGGCCTACGACCGGCTGCTCGAGTTCCATGCGCTGCGCGACTCCATCATCACCCGACAGGGCATCGACCATATGGCCACCATGGAGCAGGAATTCAGGCACGAACGCGAGCAGCTTGCCGACAGCCTCCGCCATCAGAAAGAACGCTTCGGGCTGGAACTGGCCCGTGAGCATGCAGAACGCACCCGCAACGTGTACCTGTTCGCCGGGCTCGGAATATTGCTGCTGGCCTTCGGTCTATGGAGCCGCCTGCGCTACACCCGGCGGGCAAAAGCTGCCATCGAGCGCGAGAAGCAGATCAGTGAGGACCTCTTGCACAATATCTTGCCCGAGGAAGTGGCCGCCGAACTGAGGGAGAAGGGCAGCGCAGAGGCACAGCTCATCGACCAGGTCACTGTGCTCTTCACCGACTTCAAGGGCTTCACCGAGTATTCGGAGAAGATGGACCCGGCCACCATCGTGCACGACCTCAACGAATGCTTCAGCGCCTTCGACCGCATCGTGGAACGGTATGGCATCGAGAAGATCAAGACCATCGGCGATGCGTACATGGCCGCTGGTGGCTTGCCCACGCCAAATAGCACGCACGCCACGGATGTGATCAAGGCAGCCTTTGAGATCCGCAACTTCATCGCGGAAGGCAAGGCGCGGAAGATCGCGGCGGGTCTACCCTATTTCGAGATCCGCATCGGCATCCACAGCGGTCCTGTTGTTGCGGGCATCGTCGGTGTGAAGAAGTTCAGCTATGACATCTGGGGCGATACCGTGAACACGGCCAGCCGCATGGAAAGCAGTGGTGAAGCAGGACAGGTGAATATCAGCGAGGCGACCTATGAACTGGTGAAGGATGAACCGGGCCTCTCTTTCACCCCACGCGGCAAAGTGCCTGCGAAGGGCAAGGGGGAAATGGAGATGTTCTTCGTCGGCGTTGATTGATACGAATTCGGTCCGTCGATCGTCCGGGGATCAGCGTACTTCCAGCAGCATCTTCATTCGCTCGACCTCACGCTGCAACCCTTCCACGTATTCGCGTTGCTTGTCGAGGGCTTGGAGCAACTCTTCCTGCGTGAACCGCGGCGTGATGTGTTGCGGGCAGTTCCAATCGTACGCTTCGAGGTGCAACTTCACGAGTCTTTCAGGTTTCGCATGGAAGCCCGGAGGCATCAGGCGTTCTACGAGTGCGGGGGCGTTCTCCAAAGGCACCACTTCGGCTTTGGCGTAGAGCTTCAATCGTGTGCGATGTGGGTAATCCATCAGGATCAATGACACGTTGGGCTGTTCGCTGATGTTACCGATGGAGATGAACTGCTTGTTACCGCGCACATCCACGAAGGCCACGGTGCTTGGGTCAATGGCCTGGATGAAACCGTGCGGTCCACCGCGGTGTTGGATGTACGGGAAGCCATTGGCGCCGATGCTGGCCATGTAGAAACTGTCGCGCTCGGCGATGAAGGCCATCTCACTTTCTGTCAGGCCGTCCTGGAAGACCTGCTTCTCCTGCCGCGCATAAGCCGAACGGCTTCCATACTGTTCCTGCAGTTTCTGCACGGCGGGTGTGAAAGCGAGCGATGCGAAATTCTTGGCCATGGTCGTTGGGTTCAGCGCAACTTCCGTTCGCCTTCGGTGATCGCCAGGTCATTGATGCTCGCATAGCGCTTGGCCATGTAGCCGAGCTCGTCGAACTCCCAGTTCTCGTTGCCATAGCTGCGGAACCAGTTGCCCGCCGCATCCTGCCATTCGTACTCGAAACGTACGGCGATGCGGTTGCCGCTATGCGCCCAGTATTCCTTCTTCAAGCGGTAGTCCATTTCGTTGACCCACTTGCGTTCCAAGAAGGCGACGATCGCCGCACGACCGTTGATGAACTCGTTCCGGTTGCGCCATTCGCTGTCCGGCGTATAGGCCTTGGCCACGCGCTCGGGATCCTTGCTGTTCCAGGCGTCCTCGGCCATCTGGATCTTTTGGCGGGCGGTCTCCTCGGTGAAAGGAGGAAGGGGTGGTCTTGGTTCCATGTGTGTGGGTTGTTGGTCGAAGGTCGCTCTCGTTCGGCGGAAATGTTCCAGCGGCACCGCGACCGGGACCACGGTCTCCCATGGTCCCGGCGTGGCGTGCGTGTTGTTGCTCAGACCGTGGCCAGTTCCAGTTCGGGTGCCAGTGGGAAGTCTATGGGCACTTGCATGATGTTGTGCAGGTAGTTCATCACCACCTTGTCAGCGATGGCGATCACCACTTCCACAAGGTGGCCGTTGGTGTAGCCGGCGTTGAAGAAGGCATCGAGCGAAGTGGCGTCCGGACGGCCCTTGGTTCGTGTGATGGCCTCGGTCAGTTTCGTCAGTGCATCGAGCTTGGCGTCGAAGGGTGCCGCACCACGACGGACATCCAGCACTTGCTCATCTGTGAGGCCGTTCATCTTGCCGAGCACCGTGTGCGCGCTTTGGCAATAGCGACAGCCGTTCACTTGGCTCACCACCAGGTTCACCACTTCCTTCTCCTTTTTCGAGAGCAGGTTCGGGGCGCTTTGCAGTTGGAGGTACTTCGCGAGGCCATGCTCGGAGTAGGCCATCACGGCGTAGAGGTTCGGCACGAAGCCGAGGCCTTTTTGGAGGTTGTCGAAGATCGCCTGGTTGTTCGGGGTCACTTCGGCTTTCACGGGGACATTGAAGGTTCGCATCGTCGTTGTTTTGGTTGTCGTTGTTGACGATGCAAAAGTGCGTGGCCTTCTATGGCCCTTGGTAGACGGGGCTTCCCGAAGGGTTGGCCAAACTTCCCGAAGCGCGGAATTCCGTGGGCGCAATGCCCTCCTGTGTCTTGAAGAAGCGGCTGAAGGTCTGCACATCCTCGAAGCCGAGCTTGTCCGCGATCTCCTTCATTGGACGGTCCGAATAGCGGATGAGTCGTCGGGCTTCCACCATGATGCGGTCCTGGATCACCTTCAGTGGTGTGCGCTTCCCCATCTGCGCAAAGAGGTTCGCCAAGGTCTTGGGGGATCGGTGCAGGAGTTCCGCGTAGGCGGCTACATTGTGGATGCTGCGAAAATGCGTTTCCACCAGGAAGTTGAAGTCGCGCACCATGTTCACGCCATCGAATTGCAGCGAACCCAATTTCCCTTGCTCCTTGTACAAGCGTGTGCAAAGGATGAGCAGTCGGCGCAGCATCATTTGTAGCATCTCCATCTGGAGGCCATCGCTGCTTTGCATCTCCAGGGAGAACATGCGCCAGAGGATGTCGAACTTCTCCTGCTCCGCTTGCGCGATGGACAGCACGGGAAGCTCCGGAGCGCCGAAGAACAGGATGCCCTTGCAACCTACTTCGCTGTCGCGATCGACCACGCAGAAGAAGGGCCGGTTGAAACGCACGAAGCGGCATGCTTCCACATGCACGACCTCCACCTGGTAGTGCTCTGTGAGGAAGATCAACTGGTCGCGACCGAGCGTGATCAGCGAACCATCGATGCGCAACTCCATGTGATCACCGGAGTTCCAGATGATGCGCAGCCCATTCTCGAACGGCTCGTTCAGGACGGACGCATTCGTTGCGTTCAACTCGCGTAGTTCGATGTATTCGTCGGTGGTGCCGGTGAAGTGCATGTGGTCAAAGGCTGATGGAAGGACAAAGGTCTGGTGTTGTTCACAGTATCGGTTCAAGGACTTGGTGTGACCCTTCGATCTGACAGTTGAGCACCGCAAGTCAATCAATACAATGGTGAAGGACGCCGTTCCGGTTAGGACGCATTTCGCCGACCGCCACCTTCTGCACTGAGTTCACTGGTTCGAAACGCCACGCTCAATATGGATCCGTTCCTGCACCTCGCCCTGCGTTCAACTTCAAGACAGGTGGATTGATCCAAGCGAAATGCAAGGGCGAGATGGAGTTGTACTTCACGGAACGTCCGGTCAGGTCACTAGGTTCTGGTACGACCAGATCGTGAACCGTTCGCAGCCTACTGTGTACAGGACAACATGCACGCCTCACGTCGCGCCCTCCGTCTCCTCTTCTTCCTATCTGTGTTCGCTCAAGCGCAGGAGCCCACCGCGCCACCACTGAAGGATCATACGTTCCACGGCCCGGCCTACTTCGAGAATGCAAAGGACAGCACGGATTTTATGCAGTTCCGTAACGGGCTCGCGGCCGATGCCAGCTTGCCCACGGACACGACGACACAGTACCACATGCTGTGGCGCGAGAACCAGCACGGCGGCATGTCGCTATTAAGTCGTGGAGATAGCAGCTTGATCAAGGCACCCGTGCACGGAGCGTTCAGCGTGTACAGCGAAACGAGCATTCCCTTCCGCACTGCGGATGGTCGGCGTGTGTTGGTCCTTACACATGAAGTGCCTTGCGGGCTGATCTGCCGCAGCACGTGGTATTACGTGGAGGAATGAGATGACGTAAACGCCGATCACTCCACCCCGCTGTCCAGGATCTTCTTCAACTGCTCCATCAAAGGCGGTAGATAGTCCGCTACCACACGCCAAACGATGGCCTCTTCGATCTCGAAGTAGTCATGCACCAAGCGGTGCCGCATGCCGATGATCTTGGACCATTCCAGATGCGGGGTTGTTTCACGCAGTTGTTTGCTGGTGCGGTTCGCCGCCTCACCGATGATCTGGATGTTGCGCATCACCGCATCGCAGACCATTTCATCCTTCATAAAGGTCTCCAAGGACATTCCTTTGGTATAACGGACGGCACGCTCGATGGCCTCGATCATATCGAGGAGCAGTTGCTTGTCGCTGCGTTCAGACATGCGTGAGGTCCGGAAGGATATACGGCATGTAGCGCTCCTTGATGGATCCGCGTGTTACCAGATCGACCTTGCGCTGTACGATGGTCTCAAGCTCATCTGCGAGGTCGACGAACTCGATCCCGATCGGCTTCTCGAACTCCACCATGATGTCCACGTCACTGTCCGGCCGGAAGTCATCGCGCGTAGCTGAGCCGAACACGGCCATGCTCTTCAGCCCGTACTTGGTAAAGAGGCGAGCACGTTCGCGGCGCAATACGGAAAGGATGTCTGCCAGTGTTCCCATTGGTCCACAAATATCGCCATCACCGGCTGAATCGGTCCCTTTCCAATTGCCGGGCTTGCCTGCCGAAGGCAGGGTTGTCACAGACCTTGCTCCGCCGAAGGGGCACGCGAAGGCGCAGTGTATTTCGCAATGCACGCGTGTTCGGCATCATCGCGCCCCGGAGTTTCATCCGGGGCACGCGGTCCCAATAATTGCGTTGCCACCCTTCGACAGGCTCAGGGTGCCAATGGCGTGCCGTGGGGCAGCAACCCATCGCGGTACGCCATGCGTGTAACCGCCGCTACTCCACCCCCCTGGCGAGGATCTTCTTCAACTGCTCCACCAAGGGCGGGATATAGTCAACGGCGATGTGATGAATGGTCTCATCATCCAGCGTGTCATAGTCGTGGACGATCTTGTGGCGCAAGCCTTGGATCTTGTACCACTCCACATCGGGATGGCTGTCCTTGAAGGCATCACTGATGTGGTAGGCTGCTTCACCGATGACTTGGAGCCTGTAGATCACCGCATCACGCAGGTTCTCATCGGCAATGAGCGGCAACGTCCACGCCATCCATGTGGCGCATGACGCGCTCCGCCGTTTCCAGCATGTCAACCAGCCTCAGCTTCTCCTCCCGCTTAGACATACCGCAGATCCGGTTCGATATAGGGCATATAGTGCGGCTTCACGGCTTTGCGCATCACCACATCCACCTTGCGCGCCACGATGCGGCCCAGTTCCATCTCCAGATCGATGATCTCGATACCGATGGGGCGCTTCATCTCCACCATGATATCCACGTCGCTGTCCGGCCGGAAGTCATCGCGCGTGGCCGATCCGAATACGGCCATGCTCTTCAGCCCATACTTGGCGAAGAGGTGTGCACGTTCGCGGCGAAGAACGGTCAATATGTCGGTGAGTGTTCCCACTGTCCTGCAAATATCATTCTGTTCAGGTGAACAGATCAGCACACCGCTTTTGGCGAGCCTGCCTGCCGGACAGGCAGGCGCGTGGCATGCATCTCCGTCCTTACTTCCTCAACAATACGTGTGATCTCGCGGTCATTGACCGTTACGCGACCCCAGACCTTGTGCAACCACGCCAAGTCATCTTTGGTCTCCTGTTGCCGGATCGCTTTGATGAACGCACGCCTGTCCGCTGCAGATAGCCTACTGACGCGGGACAATATCTCATCCACGGCTTGGCTCTTGTTTCCTTTGGTGTTGAAAGTCATCTCCTTGGGGTTCATTCCAAAGATACTTGATCCATGCCATTACCTTCGAACTGGTTCATTTGCAATGTGCAACCAATACTGAATCTTGCAGACGCTAGTTAGTTCTGGAACATGCCCATGGAACAAACCCTTTTGGATAAAAAGATGGTCCTACGATCGATCAACCTGATGCCAGATCAGTTCAGTTTGGACCGCGGCAGGCTCTCCGCCTCGGGACCGTGCGTTTTTGTCGGTGCAGGGTCCCTTCATTGAGGAGAACCTACGCAGGATCAGTTGCAAAGCGGTACGGTTCTGGTATCGCGCCATTCGACCCAGCTTCGCCCCTCGCACCCATGCATTCTATTGTCCTCGTCCCCATTGCCGCGTTGTTCTTGCTAGATCTACCTGTCGAACACAGGAATACACACACACCTTGCCCATGCGAGGCGCAGGTGGTGGTGATCTCGGACACGGCCTTGGCATACCATCCGGGCTTCGAAGCGACTGCCGATACCAGCTTGGTCTATCGACTTGGCTTCTTGCGTGCAGCGGGCATCAGCAAAAGAGCAACACACCGGTTGATGAAGAAGATGGAGCTGACCACCGGTGGGCATGTGAAGTGTGATCGAGCTTTCCTTCGTTCGCTTTGTGCGTACTCCCCGTCCAATACCTGCCTCCAAACAGTCGAGATCAAAGCCGTCGGCCCCTTGAACTACATGCCCGATGGTTCGTTGAATATCACGCTGCGTTTTCGCGCACGCTGATCCCTGCGAGGCGTCAACACCGCGCCTTGCACCTTCATGGAAATGATCGAACGGACCCGGTCACCTGCCGTACGCGAAGAAGTGGCCATTATCTTCACCTCATCAACCTACCAACATGCGAACGATCCATTTTCCTTCCTTGCTCTTGGTCGCCGTTCTGGTTGTGATCGGCTGCAACAGGCAAGGTCCCTCAACAGCGGCGGATATGCCACCGGGTACGGCGAACTACGGCTGCGGTCCGACGCTCACCACCGACAAGGATTGGTACACCTCCGGAAAGCACGAGCCTCTATTGCCGGGTTTGAGCGGACTACACTACCCCATCACCACCCGGAGCGACAGCGCGCAGCGCTACTTCGATCAAGGATTGGTGCTGGCCTATGGCTTCAACCACGCGGAGGCGGCCCGTTCGTTCTGGGAGGCCGCGCGCATCGACACCACCTGCGCCATGGCCTGGTGGGGTTTCGCCTATGTGCTGGGCCCGAACTACAATGCCGGCATGGAGCCCGATAGCTACGCGCGTGCTTATGATGCCATCACCAAGGCACAGGCCTTGAGCAGCGGGTGTACTGCCAAGGAAAAGGGCCTGATCGATGCCATGGCCAAGCGCTATACCCCGGCACCACAAGCCGACCGCAGTGCCTTGGACAAGGCATATGGCGAAGCGATGCGCGCGCTCACGAACACCTATCCGACCGATGCGGACATCGCCACGCTCTTCGCCGAATCGCTCATGGACCAACATCCGTGGGACCTCTGGGACCACGCGGGCAACGCGAAGTCGTGGACGCCGGAGATCGTATCAGCGCTGCAACGCAGCATGAAGAATTTCCCCACGCACTTCGGCGCGCACCACCTCTACATCCATGCGGTGGAAGCCTCGCGCACACCGGAACTCGGCCTACCGAGCGCGGCATTCCTGGAACATGCCGTGCCGGGCTCGGGCCATCTGGTGCACATGCCGTCGCACATCTATATCCGCACGGGCCGCTATCACGATGGCGTGTTGGCGAACCAGCGCTCGGTCTCTGTGGACAGCGGCTACACCGCGTGGTGCCATGCGAACGGCATCTATCCTCTTGCCTACTTCCCGCACAACATCCACTTCCTTTCCACCTGTGCGACCATGGAAGGCAACAGCACGCTGGCATGGAACACTGCTCTGGACCTGCGCGAGCACGTTGCACACGATCTGCTCACCGACCCCAACTGGTCCACACTGCAACACTTCCAGGCCTTCCCCTATATGGTGGCCGTGAAGCTCGCGTTGTGGGACAAGCTCAAGGCAGAAGCGATGCCAGACAGTTCATGGAAGTATGCTACGGCCATGTGGCATTACTCCCAAGGCATGCGGAACGTGCATGACGGCAACACAAAGGGCGCGGAAGAACACCTATTGGCGTTGCGCACCTGTGCGAAGGATAGTTCCGTGTTGGCCATGCGCGTGTGGGGGATCAACCCAGCGACGCAGATACTTGCTGTAGCCGATGGCGTGCTGGAGGGCGGGATCCTCATGGCAGAAGGCAAAGCGGATGACGGGATCCAGCGGCTAACCGAAGCGGTGGTTGCGGAAGATGCGTTGCAATACCAAGAGCCGCGCGACTGGAGCTTCCCGGTGCGCCATGAACTGGGTACTGCGTTGTTGCTCGCACACCGACCCGCTGAAGCGGAGGCAGTTTATAGAAGGGACCTACTGGATTGGCCGGAGAACGGATACGCGTTGCAAGGACTCCGGAAGGCCTTGGAAGATGCGGGCAAGAACCAGGAGGCCAGCGCGCTTGAACCGCGCATCATTCAGGCCACTGCTTATGCTGATCGACCGGAGCTGTTCGGAATGCGATAATGGCTGCAGCGCTATAAGGAATGCCCGCCGTATTTTGACGTGGGCAGGGCTTAGTACCAGCATAGGTTCGCGTCGCCGAGTTCGCGGCCCGGGCAGACCCTGCATGGATCCAGAATCATGATCTCTACCTTTATCGGTACAACCCTATACACATGCGCCGCCTCTACCCCGCTTGCATCGCGCTCACGGTGATCTCCATCACCGCCCAAGCCCAGATCACCGTTACCAACAGCGTGTTCCCGGTGATCGGGGATACCCTGCACTACGCGTTCGGCAACATGCCCGACGCCATCAACGCGGTGTTCACCCCGCCGGGCGGGGACCAGGTGTGGGACCTGTCCGGCCTGCAGGCGGACAGTACTTGGGATGCGATCTACCGGGACCCGGCCACCGGCGCGGGCTTTTCCCACTTCCCCGGTGCGGCGCTGATGCTCGCACCCGCGGGCGCCCCCCCGGCCAAGAGGACTACCTGAGCGTTACCGCCACGGCGGTAAGCCGTATGGGCTCCTACGCCGCCGATCCGCTCGCGCTCGGTCACTCGTTGACCCTGGAACAGTACCAGGCAGTGCCCTTGAACCGGGCACCGCTCAACTTCTTCGATATCTAATCGGCGTCCAGCGGCTATCTGGTCGCTATTGACGTGAACGACATGCCACCCAGCTGGAACGCCGCGCTACCCACCGCGGATTCGGTGCGGTTGCGCGAAGCGACCACGGAGATCGTTTCGGTGAACGCTTGGGGCACCCTGACCATCCCGGGCGGCAGCTACGCGGTGCTCCGGGAATCCCGGGTTCAATACCACGAACTGCGGATCGATGCGTTGATCCCTGTCTTGGGATGGCTTGATGTCACTGATCAATCGACCATGCAAGGCGGGCTGGATCCCGAGCTGTTCGACGAGGACACCACCTATTCCTACCATTTCATCAATGATGGATCCAAGGAGACGATCGCCATCGTGACATATGTCGAAGATTTCTGGGGTAGCAACCCAACGTACGTCTCGAACGTGCAATACAAGGTGGCAGACTTCTCCACGGCGGCCGAGGGTGCAGCAGCAGCGGATGCCACGGTGCGCGTGTTCCCGAACCCGGCAATGGATCGGATCCAGGTGCAGGCCCCGGGCCTTCGTTCCGGCGCGTGCGATGTGCTGGTGATGGATGCGATGGGGCGACAGGTCTTGCGCAGCCGGGGTGCGCCCGGTGGCCTTGGCCTTCAATTGGACCTGGACATCAGCGGACTGGAGGCGGGCATGTACCGGGGTTCCATCGTGCCTGATAGCGGGGATGCGGTGCCGTTCCGGTTCGTGAAGAGGTAGAGACTTCATAGACCCACTGGACAGGTCAGCCTGCCGCGGTCGTCCTGTGGGTGAAGTTCGGGTTGTAGTTGTGGTGATCGGTGCCTGGCTGGTGGATGAAGACCTCAGCAAGCCGATGTTGTTCGAGAGGGACCGGTTCACTGATCCACCGACGTTGAACCATCGGCCCTAGCAATAGTCATAACATGGAAACAAACCACCATGGCCCTGGACCGTCTCCCTTTTCGCAAGGAATCGTTGCTCCTCTTGATCGCACTGCTGGCCTTAGCTTGCAAGAAGCAGGATCATGCCGAAGAGGTTGCCGTATCTGCCGTGCCGGCCACCGTGGACCTTGCCCATCTGCCCTTCGGTGGCGTTGCGCCCACCAACATCCTGATCAGGAACCAAGGGGCTAACCAACCGCAGGCGCTTTCCCTCTGGCTGTGCGGCCTTCCCGCGAACGGGGCCGGGAACGACGACGCCAGCGATTGGACCAATGCCGACGGTACCTGGGACTATACCGCGAAACCGCAAGTGCAGGGCAATGTGACCTGGTTGAGCGAATTCGAGGTGACCGTGGATGGCTCTGGGAACCGCATCATAACCGGGAACGCCCTACCGGACCACCCGACCGGCATATTCCCGATCACCCCCGGCAGCGCGGCCTATCAATACGATGGCAACCCGAACATCATTTCGGAACACGTGATCCAGTACACCCTTCCCGCCATCCCCGCGGTCGCGGCCGCACCGGATTGTGTCTTTTTCGGTCCTGCGGGCATTTCCCTCAGCGGCAGTGCCATCTACCACGGGGCGTCCACCCTCGGGAACGACGCCGCCGCCCATGAAATGCTGGATCGCTTCGGTGGGCACCCGGATGGTACCGAGCGCTACCACTACCATTTCCCAGCACCGGACCTGCAGGAACATATCCATCCGCATACCACGGGACATTCGGCCCTGATGGGCTACATGTTGGATGGCTTCGGCATTTATGGTCCGTATGGCGAGAACGGCGAGTTGCTCTCCTCCGCCGATCTGGACGAGTGCCACGGCCACACGCATACCGTGCTTTGGGACGGTGTAATGATGGACCTGTACCACTACCATTGGACGTACGATTTCCCGTACAACATCGGTTGCTTCAAGGGAACACCGGTGCAGTAGAGCCACCTGATAGTGTGCTGTCGATCAACCCTTCCTCGCCTTCTCAATGGCGCCAACGTCGATCTTCCGGAAATCCATACCCCTTCAGCGAGTTTCCCGAACCTACCCTAGGTGAGGGTACGCTGATCCAAGGATGCACGGTCCACCTGACGCAGCGGATCATCCTGTGATGAGCGTTTTGCTCCCAGTGAACAAATGATCGAACCTGCCGTGCAGAGTTCCGGTTACGGGTCATGAACCTGCAGTGGCAGAGCATATCCTACGGCGAATTTATCTTAGCAGTCCCAACAAGAACCTTCATAAGCGGTTCACCACAACATGCGCAGCAAACAAGCCATCGCACTCCTATTCCTCCTTGGCGTTTCGACCACCTTCGGCCAATGGGTGCCACTGAACTCCACCACGACGGATGATCTGCGCGACATCGATCTACTGACCGAACAGATCGCCGTGATCGTTGGCGATGAAGGTTCCGTCCTGCTTACCACGAATGGCGGTGATCTCTGGACCGACATCAACGACGGCTTCATTACGGACGGGGTGTATGGCGTTCATGTTAGGAGCCTGGATACCATCCTGGTCAGTACGCGATATCCTTCCGCACCCGGCGGAGATATTTTCCGGACCGTCAATGGTGGCAGCTCATGGGAGCTCGTCTATTCCGCGGGCAACACCATCCATCGCATGGATCTGGAGTCGAACGCGTCCAACGACCTGTATGTCGCAGCTGCCCATCTGTTGCGCACGCCAGCGCCGTACGGCACTGCTTGGGACAGCCTGGTGCCGAACATTTCCGGAACGACATCGCTGGACCTTATCGCCTTCGCTACGGACCATGTCGGGCACGTCTCCGGCAACGTATCGGGCTTCGTGACCTATTCGGCCTTCTTCTACCGCACCGAGAACGGGGTCGATTGGCATCCGGGAGATGTATTCTCCTTCCCGAACTCGGATGCCTTGACCACGATGTGCTTCATCGACCTGGACACGGCGTTGATATTCACCAACACGTACCAGGGGTTCATACCCTCCTCCACGAACCACTTGATCAAGATCTTCGACCACACCAAGGTGGCCTTGCACCGGGAGATACGATGTACAGCTTCACCTCGCAGCTGCTCAACAATACCATGCCAGCCTACATGCACGATGCGGCATTCCTGAACAACCAAATGGGCTTCGCCCTCGGCGATGATGGGAACATCCATGGGACCACCAATGGCGGGGTCGATTGGATCACGGCCTACGCCGCCGGTGCGGAATTGTTCAAGGTGGAGTTCATGAACGGCGTCGGCTATGCTGTGGGTGAGAACGGTGCTCTGGTGAAATATGAGGACGGGACCATTTCCATCTTCGAGAACGAAAGCGATCGTTCCGAAATGGAAGTGCTGCCGAACCCTGCCACTGATCGGGCGCGTATTCGGTCCAGTGTGCAGATCAACAGCATCAGCATTCGAGGATCGAATGGCGCGTTGGTATGGTCCGGGAATTCTTCCGGACGTGAGCTTACGATCGACCTAAGTGACTTCGCCAATGGGGCCTATCTCGTGGAGGTCACGGATACGGAAGGGAACGTGCAAAGCAGGAAATTGATGAAGGTGGGCATATACTGAAAAAGAAGTTCCATCGGATCGCTGCCCACTGCTGCCGGACATCCGATCAAGACGGGACATGGCGCTCTGGTCCGTGGAGATGGCAGCGTGCGAAAAGCCTCCGAGAGCATCGCGTTCTCCCTCTACGAACTTATGAGCCTTCCCTATCGTGCGGCGGAAGGAATGCGTCGGGTTCGTGTCAGTGCGAATGCTTGATGAACCGGAGCGTTGGTGCCTTGGTCCCAGCAATGCGAAGCGTGTACACACCGTCGGGCAATGCGGAGAGTTCAACGTTCATCCGCTCCCCTGATATCCGTCCCTGAGCAACTGCCTTTCCGAGCAAGTCGAACAGCGCGTATGAACTTCCGACAAGGGGTTGGTCCACCAGTACAGTCACTTCCTCGATCGCCGGGTTGGGGAACAGTTGCGCCGAACTTGGATCCACCGACTCAGCGACTGAAAGACTGAGCTGCGACAACGAATAGCGGAAAACGCCTAGCGTATTCGTGGCGGCGATGATGTCCGTGTCGGTCAACTCGAGGTCGAATATGGTAAGGTCGGTCAGGCCCGCGTTGATGGCTGTCCAGGTATCACCGTTGTCAAGGGAGTAGAATACCCCGCCACCGAACGAACCGGCCACTACGATCTGGTCGTTGCTCGCGAAACCCCGGTAGGAGCCCGCGGATAATCCGCCACCGAGCAGAGACCAATTCGCACCGAGGTCCGTGGATCGGAACACGCCCGTCCCGGTCTGGCCTCCGGCGAACAGCAAACTCCCTTGGCTTTGTATCGCCCTGAAATTCGTGGACGACAGGCCGTTGTTCACGGCGACCCAGTTCGCCCCCCAATCCGTGCTCTTGTAAATGCCCGAACCGTTCGTACCAGCGAACAACGTGTCGGCGATGGCGGTGATGCAACGCACGTCCGTGCCGCTCAACCCGGCCGCCGTCCAGTTGTCTCCTTGATCGATCGACCGGAAAACACCTGTCGGTGTGGCCACCACAATGTATGGATCAGCGTGGGCGATGCCACTGGTCAACAGGTTGCCGAGTCCATTGCTTACGGATGTCCAATTGGCCCCTTGGTCGGCGCTTCTGTACACCCCCTGACTCGTACAGGTGTATACGAAGTCGTCGTCGTAGGCGAAGCCTCTGGTCGGCCCCACCGCGTCATTGCCGGTGTTCGAAAGGGCGTAGGTCGCAGCACCATCCATAGACAGGTATGCGCCCGTTTGCCCGCCGGCGAAGTTGTGCGTGCCCATCGTGAGCAGTGATTGCATGTTGAGCTCTTCGGTGCCTGCGCATTGTTGCCATTGGGCGTGTGCGGTGGCGGTGAATAGGCCGAAGGAAATGGCCAGGAGTTGTATTGTTTTCATGTAGCGTCGATCAGGTTGTTGGGAAGTGTGTTCGGCCGGAACAAATCACGGCTCCAAGCGCGTTCAAAAATGTTCGACTGTCGTGGATCGAAAAGGTTTAGTCCGCTGGAAGGGTGCACAATAGCTGGAGTGGATGCCTACGCCGACCACCCCGGCAACTTCGCCGCCTGCTTCACTCACTTGGTTCCAATGAGCTTTTTGCCTTCGCCGCGTTATAGGCCAACCCTACCTTCACCAACGATGAATACATCTACGCGTACTGCTACGTGCATGCTCTACGCGCCACGGACGACAGCCTGATGCACCAGCTCGCGAAGGACTACCTCGCATAAATGGCGGAGGCAGCGCTCTTCCATGAAGAGCAGGCGCGCGGGTTCTTCGGGCGGGAGATCCCGCACATTCTGCTCATCCACGCCAACGCATTGAACGCCGCAGAACTGGATGCGCTGCTCACTTGGTTCGAGAAGAACGGCTACATGTTCATTACGCTCTGGGAGGCGTTGCAGGATGAATGCTACAAGCTACCGGAAGCAACAACACCCCATGGTTTTTCGTGAATCCGACACTGGCAACAGGCCGCCGGACAGAAACCACCGTGGCCGCCGGAGATCCAGCCCGAGGTGCAGAAGCGCTATGATGCGTTGCGTCGCCGAGCATCTGGCCCGTTTGCATGGCAAAGGCCTGACCGAACAGATCGCTACTGTTATGTTGCACCGTCACCATCGCCATGCCCACCGCAAAGACCTCGCAACTGAAAGATGGTGACCATTGCCTCGTAGTTGCCGGTACGCATAAGGGAAAGTCCGGAATAGCACGCGACCTGAAGATGAGCAAAACGGGCCACTTGACCATCTCCGTTGTGCAAGCGAATGGTGTGCGCTTCAAAACACTGGGCAGGAACGTGGTGGTCCATCAGTATCCAGATCTGCGTTCCAGCAACGCTACCTGAAGGTGCCGCGCCATCCAATGATCAGAATGCTTCGACTACCATCGTCCTAACTTCACCCGGTCCTCGCGCTAACTTGCAGGCTTAATTCTCCCTCTACTGAACATTGCGGCCTCACTCCTCTTTGTGTTGCCTGTTTGTACTTGGTCGTTGGGCTTCGCTTTGATCTG
>Ga0209063_1000943_pt1 | contig 16346 bp, 9 predicted proteins | sample KloWWTmeKNB19Kit_FD_187177 | JGI IMG/M metagenome (GOLD analysis project Ga0209063, IMG submission 187177) | Active sludge microbial communities from Klosterneuburg, Austria, studying microevolution and ecology of nitrifiers - Klosterneuburg... | ecosystem: Engineered > WWTP > Aerobic digester >...
TCTAAAGCCGGGAAAGAAAGGGAAGCACATCAGGCTGATATGAAATCAAGATCAAAACCCGGCAAACCAGATTCTAAAGAAGATATAGCCAAACGAGATGCGCTGGATAAAAAATATGGAGATATCTTAGAACAGGCAAAAGATCCTTACGAAAGAGTCGCGGCTATATATACTAAAAAAACAAGCCTGGATTTAAAAGATAAACAACAATATAAAAAAGCAGTAGGCTATCTGGCAGATATTGCAGCTTTTAAAAAAGCAATGTCAAATAAAGTGAAGAATACAACAGATGCTGCTAAGTATGGCGCAGAAGAGAAGAAGTGGAATGACCTTTGGGAATCGCTTTAACTACTTGAAAAGGACTATCAAATTAGATGGTCCTTTTTAATTTCATCCTTACTTAACATAATATAAATTATAAGAATATTAAAGAAACTTCAAGCTTCAATAAAAAATACAATGTAGCTTAGTGAACTAAACCATATCAAATGAAGAAATTCATAAACACCACTGCCTTAATAACATTAATATTTGTCTTCGCTTCTTGTGGTACATCAGAAACGAAAGCTGATATTTCCGACACTTTAAAATCAGAAAAAGAAATAGCAGTTAGGTCGCCTGAATCCGCAACTGATTCGACTACTACACCAGTTATTGCACAAAACACTGCCATTACTGTAAAGAATCCTGCAACTGAAAAAAACGGAATACTGTCTCATATTGACAATTATCTTGTCTCTCATATTGACGCCTCTCAAAGCGCTATTATTATTGAAAACAAGTTGTCCAATATATTTATTCAAAAAGTCGTGGCTGAAGTTGTCTTTACCAGAAATGATGGCACAGAAGCTGCAAGAGACTTTTATATCATAGAGAACATAGAGCCTAATTCAAATAAGGCTGCGAAATTAAAATCTAATCCTGATGGTGCTACAGCCATTATTCATATTGTAAAATTAAAATGTGATGAATTGACTGATGGTTCACTAATCTTAGTTGGCGACAAATTTGCTCCTAAGTAGTTTTACCGGGTCTTCTGTCTCTGAATATCAGCCTTAGATTTTGATCCCTGGTAATATAATTATCAAGCCAATTGATAAAAATAAAAAAACGGTTTTTTACACCTAAGATTAACATCAGGTGCAAACTCATCCATATCATCCATGCCAGAAAACCACCAAAGTGTAGTTTTGGTTTCGGAATATCAACTACTGCCAGATTCTTACCGACAGTGGCCATAGCTCCTTTATCTCTGTATTCAAATTCATATAGTCCTGACATATCTGATTTTCTCTCCATCAATCTTAAATTATGAGCCAGTACATCTGCTTGCTGAATGGCAACCGGCGCTACTTGCGGATGCCCGTTGGGATATTTTGGCGTCTCCATAAAAGCTATATCACCAATGGCATAAATGTTTTCTGCATTTTTCAATTTACAATGTCTGTTAGTTATTAAACGATTTCCCTTGACAATTAAATCATTAGATAACCCATTTAAAATATTGCCTTTAATACCAGCTGCCCAAATTACTATTGAAGAATCAATTTGATTACTATTTTGCAAGGCTACAGCTGCCCCGTCAAAATCTTTTACTAAGGTATCAGTAAGCACTGTGACACCCAATCTTTCCAGATATTTCTTTGCCTGTTTAGATGACTTTTCACTCATTGCACTTAATAAACGGTTACTACCTTCCAGCAAATAAATATTCATTTTAGAAAAGTCCAGTTCAGGGTAATCTCTGGGCAGCACATATTTTTTCATTTCTGCTAATGCGCCACTCACTTCCACGCCGGTAGGGCCACCCCCTACCACTACTATATTCATCAGTTTTGCTAATTCAGATGCATCTCTTACGGTTAGTGCCTTTTCAAAATTTTGAAGTATCCTGTATCGAAGTTGCAACGCCTCTACAGTTGTTTTCATTGGAAAAGCATGAGTAGCTATTTTCTCGTTGCCAAAAAAATTTGTGCCTGCTCCTGTTGCAATTACCAGAATATCATAACTTATTTCTTCTTCCTGTGTAATAAGTATATTGGCTTTCTCATTAATTTCTTTTACCTCAGCCAGTCTGATTCTAACATTTTTGCTTTTATGAAAAACCTTGCGAAGTGGAAATGAAATATTACTGGCATCCAAACCTGCAGTAGCTACTTGATAAAATAAGGGCTGAAACTGATGAAAGTTGAAGCGGTCAATCAATAACACTTCAAAACCGGGCTTGTTATTTAGCTTGCGTGCCAGCCTTAGGCCTCCAAAACCTGCACCAACGATTACAACTTTCATTTGCTTTTCTTTTGGGTATCAGAAAAGAATCAAATACGTGACAAAGTTATGAAATTTTCAAAAAATATTGAAAATATAAAAAGATTTTCCCTTTTCAATAATCTTTATTGCTCAATACAACACCCTTACTTTGATGGTTCCTTTTACATCTTTCAACAATTGAATAGCGTTGCCTGAGATATTTTTGTTTACATCCAGCACCACATATCCAATTTCATTATTTGTTTTAAGGTATTGACCCAGAATGTTTATTTTATGCTGAGAAAGCCGGGTGTTAATCTCTGACAATACACCAGGGATATTATTATGAATATGCAAAATACGGTGACTCCCTTCTTGTGGAGGAAGCGCAAGTGCAGGAACAGTATGGGAGCCAAACGTAACTCCCTTTTCCAGAAAGTTAAACAACTTCACACTTACATCTTCACCAATATTTTGCTGTGCTTCTTCAGTACTGCCACCTATATGTGGTGTTAATAAAACATTGGGACAATCTTGCAAAGGCGTACGAAAATAATCACCATTTTTTTCAGGCTCTGATGGAAACACATCCAGAGCAGCTCCACCAATATGACCGTCTAAAATTGCTTTGCGAAGCGATTCCAGTTCAACCACTTCTCCCCTTGCATAATTGATTAATATGGCACTTTTTTTAAAACTCTTCAGATTGTTTTTATTAATCAGGTTTTTAGTTTGAAGCGTTTCCGGAACATGTAAGGTTACAATATCAGATTTGGAAAGTACCATCTTCAAAGATTTTGCATCAGTTGCATTTCCCAATGGCAATTTTGTTTCCACATCATAAAAAATTACTTTCATTCCTAAAGCCTCAGCTAACACGCTAACCTGACTTCCAATATTTCCATAGCCAATTATTCCCAAAGTTTTACCCCTCAGTTCAAAACAACCACTGGCTTCCTTTAACCATAAGCCCTGATGAGCAGCTTTGTTTTTATCAGGAATACGCCGTATGAGCATTATTGCTGCTCCAATTACCAACTCTGCAACAGACCGTGTATTGGAATAGGGAGCATTAAAAACCACCACCCCGTTTTTTGTTGCTGCATTTAAATCAACCTGATTTACTCCAATACAAAAACATCCTATTGCCTGCAATTTTTTGGCTGCTGCCAATACTGCTGGTGTTATCAGTGTTTTTGAACGTATTCCCAGAATATGTACATCTTTTATTTCATTTATCAGTTGAGCTTCAGTCAATGCTTTGGAAATTTTTTCGACTTTGCTATATCCTTGTTGTCTGAAATTTCTTACTGCTGCATCACTAATATTTTCCAAAAAAAGAATTCTGATTTTTTCTTTGGGATAACTTGTACTTCTTATGATTGCCATATTGCAATATTAAGATTTTTAAAGAGGTGGGGAAAACTTATACTACAGTTACATGGCTTAGCCTCTATTTTTGAATGAATACAAAGATTCATGAGGAAAAAGTTTTTTTTTATACATTTTATTGCTTTACTACTTTTTAGCTGCCAAAATATTTCCAATTATAAAAAAGAAGATGATGATTCTTTGGAATACTACCCCCCCACTCCATTAAATTTAAGTAAACAGGAATTTCGTCATTACCACAGGTTACTTCAAAATTTTATGGATACTTCACTTCTTAAATCTGGTTTTAATGGAGGAATTATTATAGCCAAAAACGGTAACCCTATTTATGAAAAATATGCAGGTTTTGTCGACATTCGAAAAAAAGATACTATAAATGAAAATACTTCATTTCATATTGCATCAACCAGTAAAACATTTACAGCTATAGCTATTTTACAATTAGTGCAGAATGGGCGGTTATCGTTACAGGATTCTGTGCAAAAATATTTTCCGCGGTTTCCTTATAAAGGAATTACAGTTAAAATGCTTTTGAACCACAGAAGCGGATTGCCCAACTATCTCTACTTTATGAGTAATTACAAATGGGGAATGGATGAAAAAGGAAAATGGAATCATCAGTATGCAACAAATAATGAAGTACTAGAGGTGATGATTAAAAAAATTCCAAACCCAACGGGAAGTCCAGATACAAAATTTAATTATAGTAACACCAATTTTGTTTTGCTCGCATTAATTATTGAAAAGATCACCGGAAAACCATTTCCGGAGTATATGAAACAACAAATTTTTGACCCGCTACACATGGATCATACTTATGTTTTCCAACTAAAAGACTCACTTACGGCAACTCCTTCATTTACAGCAAAAGGCACTTATTGGAATTTTGATTTTCTTGATGCTACCTTCGGCGATAAAAATGTTTATACCACACCCCGAGATTTATTGAAATGGGATCAAGCACTTAATAGTGATTTTCTACTCAGTGCTGCACTGCTTGATTCGGCATTTGCCCCCTATAGTTTTGAAAAACCCAGTATTCATAATTATGGTTTAGGCTGGCGGCTTCAACTTTTAACCAATGGCAAAAAAGTAGTTTATCATTTCGGAAAATGGCATGGAAGTAATGCCGCATTTGCCAGACTCATTGATGAAAATGCTACTATCATCATTATCGGTAATCGTTTTAATCGAATGATATACGATGCAGCCCATCTGTGCTACGATTTTTTTGGAGACTATCAGCAGCGAAAAACTACCGCCGACATTGAAGAAGATAGCTTATCAAAAAGTCAGGAATTAAAACCAGAATTAAAAAAAAGAAAAAAATCAGCTAATTAATTTCTATACTTCAAAGCGTAAAAAATATCTCTTTTTTTGGATGATGACATAAATAATAATCTACTTCTGATTATTTATGATTTTTCTTTCACAACTTTATATAAGTGAAAATATTAAATTCCATACAAATAAGGGAATGGGATCAATACACCATCCTTAATGAACCAATAGCTTCTTTAGATTTAATGGAAAGAGCTGCTTTTGCCTGTACTGATTGGCTTTTAAAAAACGGCTACATCAATAAATCATTTTCCATTTTTTGTGGTAAAGGCAATAATGGTGGTGATGGAATGGCTATGGCCCGTATGCTGGCTTCATATGGAAATCAGGTAGCAGTCTATATCATCTCACCAGTTGAAGATATGATGCAAAAAGGCACACCTGAATTTCAGATTAATCTTGAAAGACTGAGACAAGCTACATCAGTAAACATTAGTTTAATTCAAAATGAAGAACAATTTCAACAGTTTCAAAAAGGAGAAATCATTATTGATGCTCTTTATGGTTCAGGCATCAACAGGCCTTTAGCTGCACTAGCATTGCAAATAGTAAACAATATAAACATTTCAGGTTGTGAAGTTATTTCAATTGATATACCCAGTGGATTATATGTAGATCATTCTTCTCTGGGTAATGCAACGATCCATGCGACACATACACTCAGTTTTCAATGTTACAAACCTGCCTTTATCGTTGCAGAAAATGCTTTTTCAATTGGCGAAGTGCATTTACTTGATATCGGATTGCACAAAGATTATTATCAATCGCTTACTGACCTTCCAGAACTGATAGACAGAAAAAAGATACTTAACCTCTATCTGCCCCGAAACCGGTTTGCACATAAAGGAAATTTTGGACACTCATTAATAATGGCGGGTAGTAATGGTAAAATGGGTGCTGCTGTATTGGCTGCCAAAGCCTGTTTGCGTAGTGGCTCTGGTCTGGTTTCCTGTTTTATTCCAAAATCGGGTTATGACATTCTGCAGAATTCCGCTCCAGAAGCAATGGTTTTAACCGAGCTGCATTTTAAGTCAGATACAAAAAATGATCTGGAAAGATTTTCTTCAATTGGCATAGGACCAGGTTTAGGTATTACCAATGAAACAATTGATTTGTTATTTCAAACCTTAAAAAACTTCAGCCGTCCAATGGTATTTGACGCTGACGCTTTGAACATTATTGCCGGAAATAAACAATTGTTTGACATGCTACCACTCCATTCAATTTTAACTCCACATCCAAAAGAGTTTGAAAGATTATTTGGCCCATGCCAAAATGAATTTGAAAGAATAAATAAGGCAACTGCAAAAGCAATTGAACTAAAATGTTTCATCGTGTTAAAAGGCCATCATACTCTTATTACTACACCTCTTGGCCAGCAATATTTTAATAGTAGTGGCAATGCCGGTATGGCTAAAGGTGGAAGTGGCGATGTTCTCTGTGGTATTATTTCCGGCCTTCTGGCACAGGGTTACTCTCCCGAAAATGCCTCAATTATAGGTGTGTACATTCATGGTTTAGCAGGCGATATTGCAGCACAGGAATTTTCGCAAGAAGCGATGCTGGCTACAGACATAATCAACTCATTGCCACAGGCCTATTTAAGAATTTTTAACTCAGAAAATGCTTAATTAAAGGGCAAAATTTTGAGCACTCAACCTTCCATCATTAAAAGCAATTTCCCCTATCTTTGCCGCCCCGCAGAAATGCGGTTTTTGTTAAACTTCTGACTAAGAATCAACACTTATGGATAAATTGATTTATGTAGTTCCGGTACTTGGACTGGTTGGGCTTTTTTACACATTTATTAAGTTCAATTGGGTATCTAAGCAAGATGCCGGTAATGATAAAATGCAAGAAATAAGCAAGCACATTGCAGATGGTGCAATGGCCTTCTTAAAAGCAGAATGGAAAATATTAGGATACTTTGTAGTGATAGTGGGTATTCTTCTGGCCGTAATGGCTTCTGCCAATCCTCACTCCCATTGGTTAATTGCAGTTGCATTTGTAATAGGAGCTGTATTTAGTGCTACTGCTGGCTATATAGGAATGAAAGTGGCTACCAAGGCCAATGTAAGAACTGCACAAGCTGCACGCACCAGTCTGAGTAAAGCTTTAAAAGTATCCTTCACCGGAGGGTCAGTTATGGGCTTAGGTGTTGCGGGTCTCGCAGTACTCGGATTGGGTGGGCTTTATATTATTTTTAAAATGTATTTTGCTAATGGTGCACCAATCAATAGCGAAGAAATGTTCAGAACAATAGAAGTGCTCACTGGATTTTCACTGGGAGCAGAATCAATCGCATTGTTTGCCCGTGTTGGTGGAGGTATATATACCAAGGCAGCCGATGTTGGTGCCGATCTTGTAGGCAAGGTTGAAGCAGGTATTCCTGAAGATGATCCAAGAAATCCTGCTACAATTGCTGATAATGTAGGTGACAATGTAGGTGATGTTGCCGGTATGGGTGCCGATCTATTTGGCTCTTATGTTGCAACGGTACTTGCTACTATAGTATTGGGTCAACAGACTGTTGTTTTAGAAGGCAATGATGGACTGAATGGTTTCTCTCCAATAGTGCTTCCAATGTTGATTGCAGGAGTTGGAATTTTATTTTCAATCGTTGGTACCTGGTTTGTTCGCATCAGCGAATCGGCGGGAGTAAATACTGAAAATGTTCAGAAAGCTTTGAATATGGGGAACTGGGGATCTATTGTTCTTACTGCAATAGCATCAGCGGTATTAGTATATTTTGTTTTGCCCGATGCAATGATGTTGCGCAATTTTCCATTTACAAAATGGGATGTATTAGGCGCTATAGGTGTGGGTCTTGTTGTGGGTGCTTTAATGAGCATAATTACGGAATATTATACTGCAATGGGCAAAGGCCCCGTTAAATCAATTATTAAACAATCATCTACTGGGCATGCTACCAATGTTATTGGTGGGCTGGCTGTAGGTATGGAATCAACATTTTTACCAATCATTGTTTTAGCTGCCGGTATTTGGGGTTCATATGAGTTTGCAGGACTTTATGGTGTTGCTATTGCTGCCGCAGGTATGATGGCTACTACAGCCATGCAACTGGCAATTGATGCATTTGGACCTATTGCCGATAATGCCGGAGGTATTGCAGAAATGAGTGAATTACCAAAAGATGTTCGTGAAAAAACAGATGTGTTGGATGCTGTTGGAAATACAACAGCAGCTACTGGTAAAGGCTTTGCCATTGCTTCTGCAGCATTAACGGCGTTGGCATTATTTGCAGCCTTTGTTGGCGTTGCAGGTATTGATGGTATTAATATATATAAAGCAGATGTGCTTGCTTCATTATTTGTTGGAGGTATGATTCCGCTATTGTTTTCTTCTTTAGCCATTCGTGCAGTTGGTGAGGCAGCTATGAGCATGGTAGAAGAAGTGCGTCGTCAGTTTCGAACCATACCAGGAATTATGGAAGGAACTGGCAAACCAGAATATGATAAATGTGTAGCCATTTCTACTCAGGCATCTATCAGAAAAATGTTATTACCGGGTGCTATTACAATCATTTCTCCTTTGGTAATGGGTTTTTTAATGGGTCCGGAAGCATTGGGTGGTTTTCTGGCAGGTGCTACGGTAAGTGGTGTATTGATGGGTATGTTTCAAAACAATGCCGGTGGAGCCTGGGATAATGCAAAAAAATCATTTGAAAAGGGTGTAGAAATAAATGGCGAGATGTATTATAAAAAATCAGAGCCTCATAAGGCTTCTGTAACAGGTGATACGGTGGGTGATCCTTTTAAAGATACATCCGGCCCTTCAATGAATATTTTGATTAAATTGATGTCCATTGTATCTTTGGTTATAGCCCCAACCTTGGCACAGATGAATGCAAAGAAAACTGTATCTTTGGCGCCTTCTGCCGGAGGCACAGGGCAGATAAAAGAATTAAAAGTAACTGAACCTGTTGCTCAAAATAATAACAACAGCACTGTTCAGTATCAATAAAAACTTAATCAGAACCATTACATCGAGTCCTGCTGTTTCTACAGTGGGACTTGTTCTTTTGTAACCTTTCTGTATTTCAACCGTCCTAACTATTACATTGTTAAAAAATATTTAAGAAATAAAAGATTTTTACGTTTTACGAAATCAGTCGTATATTCGGTTAAAATTTAACTAATGAGCACAATAAGAGCTATAAAACCTACAGAAAGCGAATTGGAAATACTCCAGGTATTATGGAAAAACGGGACAGCGACAGTAAGAGAAGTGCATGAGGTGCTTTCTAAAACTAAAGACGTGGGTTATACTACAACACTTAAGCTCATGCAAATTATGCATGAAAAAGGAATTGTGAAAAGAGATGATTCAATGAAAACACATATTTACCAGCCTGCAATTAATAAAGAAAAAACACAAAAACATTTATTGAATAAAATGATTGATAACCTGTTTGGTGGCTCCCCTACCCAATTAGTGATACAGGCACTGGGCAACAACCAACATAAGGCTAGCCCGGAAGAGTTAGACAAAATTCAGACATTGCTTGACAGTTTAAAAAAATAAACTAAATGACCGGCCAACACTTCATCCTTCAAATTTTTGGTTGGGCTTTACTGCACAGCCTTTGGCAGATGGCATTATTATGGGTCGTTTACCGGTTCATTACCGCTGTTTTCACTGGTCTCAAATCTTCTCAGAAAACTTCTCTTGCTTCCATATTTATTATGGGAGGATTTATATGGTTTGTAGTTACACTCTTGCTTTTATGGAATAATATAATTCCTGATTCAGGGTTTTACACAGCAACCCCATATATAAAGCCTTATTTGCAAAATGCTGTACCTGTAGTTGCTATCATTTATTTTATTTTATTAATTATACCAGTTTCCAGATTTATTAAGAACTACAGATATGTTGGAGTTATTAGAAACTATGGGCTTTCTAAACCATCTCTTGATTGGCGCTTATTCGTAAATAGAATTGCAGCTCAAATGGGAATTAAAAAAACTGTTCAGGTATGGGTTTCAGAGTGGATAACCTCTCCCGTTACTGTAGGTTTTTTTAAACCTGTGATCCTTTTGCCACTTGCAGCTATTAATCATTTGTCTCCACAACAGGTGGAAGCTGTTTTGCTTCACGAATTGGCACATATTCGTCGTCACGATTATTTTATTAACCTGATAATCCGGATAATACGAACACTATTATATTTTAATCCTTTTATAAAAGCACTGACAAAAGAAATAGAAAAAGAAAGAGAAATTCATTGCGATGAAATGGTATTGCAGTTTCAATACAATGCTTATGAATATGCTAATGCTTTATTAACACTTGAAAAGCAGGCTGCAGCATATCAATATATGGTGATAGCTGCTGCAGGTGACCACAATCATTTGCTACACAGAGTAAAACTAATTTTGGGACAGAAAACAAAAAACCATTTTTCCTTAAAACATTATTCAGGAATCATAATTGGTCTGTTTTGTGTATTGACTATTGGCAATTTGTCGCAACGAAATCAATCTGATAAATCAATTCCTGAAAATAAAATTGTTTCTAATTTTTCTGTAACCCCCTTTGATACCGAACCTGTTGTTGCCGCAGCGGAAATTCCTTTACCTCAAAAAACGGATATAGCCTCAATTGCTAACAGTCAAAGGAAAAAGATTGAGTATATAAATACACTAACAGAAAATGCAGAATTAAATAAAGTAATCAATCCTGCCATAATACCCGTTAATTATTTTCAACCTGTAGATGCACCTGAATTAAAAAATTATCAGGAAGCAATCGTAAAAGATGTGATGTCAAAATCAAAAACAGTAATTGAGAAAACTGAATGGAAAGAAATTGAAAAACAAATTGCTGAAGTGCTAAGCATGAAAGAGAAAGAAGAGCTAAAAGCTGAAATGAAACAAGTTTTTAATGATTACGACTGGTCAAAAATTGGCGACCAACTTAGGCTTTCTTTTAACTCAGTCGACTGGAATCAAGTTAATGATCAATTAAATGAATCAATAAATCAGTTTAAAACCGATAGTCTGCAAAGAGTAATTAATGATGCAGTAAGCACTTTAAAAATAAACAGAAAACAAATTGAAGAAAATGCACTCAAAGCTGCAGAATCAAAAGTGAAAGCCAAAGCCTTGGATTTAAAAATTGCAGAACTCAACAGAAAATTGCTCCAAATCAAATCACTTAAGAATAAAAAGATAATACACCTTTAAGTCAAAATATCAAAAGGGATTTTCTTTTCTTTTTTCATTACCAACAACGCGGACATTTTTCGCTGTATTTATTCCCGAAGATCAAGCCTATTACAAACTCATGAGTTCCTCTACTCACCGTATTTAATGCTGTGGTTGTAAAATCATAAGCATAACCTACATTAATTTTATTACTCAGGTTTACACCAGCCATGGCAGCATATCCGTTTTGATAACGATAGCTACCGCCAAGCCAAAGTAAATCCATGTATTGCAGCTTAAGATTTAGTTCTGGTTGAAAATTTGTTTTGGAACTGTTTTGAACATATTTCAGCATAAGAGAGGGAATTGCATTTATTTCATCAGATAACAAAAATCTGTACCCTGCTGTAAAGAATACATGAGGGATGAGTCGTCCTTTTGTAAGAAAAGCTGCATCATCAACAAAAGCCAATTTTTGAGGAATGATTTGCTGCGCAGCCAGTCCTAAAAAATAGTTTTTGGAATATAGCCAAAGGCCCACTCCCAAATCTGGTCTTATTTTATTCAATTCCTTACTTAACGATGCACCTGTAGCAGGGTCAAATATGTCGCCATTACCATCAAAATCATGTTTACTCCGATCAATACTCACATTTGTAATACCGGCTGAAAAGCCTGCAGACAGATTAGTAGTTGGATTTAGACCTAGATGATAAGCATAGGTAGCATTAGCGGTAAAACGGTTAAAGCTACCGGTTCTGTCATTTACAATAGTAAGTCCAACACCATGATGTGGTTCCGCTGCTGTATAATTCTCCCAATAATATGTTCCTCTTGGATTTTGACCGGGTACCTGAAATGAAGTAGAGTTGGTACGATAATCTTTTTTTCCTATGGGCCCCTGAATAGAAAAATAAGTTGTTTTAGGTGCTCCACTTAGCCCAACCCATTGATCTCTTACACTGAATTTTACATCTGTATAATTTTCAATCCCACTCAATGCTGGATTCAAAATATAATTATTGAGAATGTATTGTGTATAATGTGGTCGTTGCTGCCCCCACCCTTTTACACACACCAATAATGTGATGATGATTATAATTTTTTGTTTCATATTCATTAACGGATTACATCTACATAACCGGAAATTTGATTCCTGCCGTTTTTAGGATTTACAATATAATAATATGTACCCACAGGAACAGGTTTGCCATTTACAGTTCCATCCCATGGAGTTGTATATCCATCTGAGTGAAATACTTTTTGACCATAACGGTTAAAAATGTCAACAGTACTACCGGGATATGTATCCAGATAATCAATCTTCCATGTATCATGAACGCCATCCCCATTCGGGCTAAAGATGTTTGGAATAGACGGCATTTTCAATACTTTGATAAATACCTGATCTGTAGCACTACAACCTTTATCACTTGTAACTTTCATAGTATAAGTGAAATCATCAGGAGGTGATGCTTTTGTATTTGCAATATTTGGATTATTGAGATATGAAATTGGTGTCCAGGAATAATTTACAGTTAGATTGGTAACCAATACTGGAGTCAATTCGACCTGACCGCCTTCCAGCATTATTTTATCAGGACCAGCATTGGCAATAGGATAAAGATTTGCCGAAACTGTTTTTACAGCTGTTGAACTTTTACAACCATGACTATTATAGATAAACAGACTTACATTATATGTACCAGCATTAGGGTAAGTATAAGTAAATGATGGAATATTCCTGGTGTCACCATTATCCAACGACCAGTTATATTGAGTAGTAGTACCATCCAATGGATTGCTTGTATTGGTAAAAGTCATGCTGCCACCAATACAAACATCGATCTTGTCAACATTAAATGAACCAATTGGCTGCGGATGAATAGTCGTGAGTAATTTTGAAATACTGTCAACACATCCTGCATTAGTCGTTGAAACTAATTTAATTGTAAAAGGCCCTGTTGAATTGAAAATATGTGTTGGTGTGGAACTGGTTGCGTTATTATTTGGTCCGCTTGCCGGATCACCAAAATTCCAGAGAAAACCAGCCGGTACACTTCCATCGGGCACCATCACATTACTGTTAAATACAATACTTGCAGAAGGTAAACAGGCACTTAGAGGCAATGTAAAATCAGGAATTGGCAGTGGGTTTACTATTACAGGTAAGTTTTGTGTAGTGCTTTTACAGCCATTACTTGTTCCCACTTGAAGGCTCACTGTGTAATTTCCCCAGTTGTTATAAGTATGACTAGGGCTTGCTATGGCAGATGTATTTAATGGGCCACTTGCAGGATCACCAAAATTCCAACTCCAACTGTTAATTGTTCCAGCTCCAGCAGGTATGGTGGAAGCACCACTATTAAATGCAATTGAATTTTTTTCGCAGGTAATAGTTGCAATATTGATTTTTGCAGAAGCGGTATCCCAAACTGTTATGGTTTGCGATACTGAATCACGACAACCACCTGCTGTAGCAATATATAAATATTTAATGGTGCTTGTACTTCCCGGAATTACAGAATTAGGTGTAAAGATTCCGGTAGGAGAAACTCCTGTACCACTATAAAATGCTGTACCAGGAACGCCACCTGTTTCACTTGCCTGTGTTATCTGAAACGGAACCGCGTCAAAACAAACATTTGGCATTGTAAGAAACTGAGTACTTGGAGCCGCATAAACTGTAATGTTCGCAACTTTATTACTAAAACATATGGTGCCGGAATAGGCAACCATTCTTATTGTATATGTTTGAGTTATTGGAAGCGTTGGATATTTATGTTTGTGAATTCCATTAAATACAGGAATATCTATTGTTTCAAAAACACCTGGAGCTCCCACTACATCCCAATAAATTTCAAGTTTGGTAACACTACCCTGGCTGATGGTTGATCTGTTTACAATTGATACTGAATCGTTGGCACACATAGTAGCAGGGAATGGAACATTGAAATCTGCTACAGGATCGGCTGCATTGATAAATATGGTATGATAAACTGTGTCTTTACAACCGGTGTTGCTGGTAGCAACATGCATTACATTATATGGGCCAATAGCCGTAAATAAATGAGAGCCGTCCTTAACGGTTGAGAAATTAGCGGCACCACTTGCAGGGTCACCAAAATCCCAATAATATCCAGTAGGATCAATACTGCCTACAACAATACTACTAGTATCAGTAAATACTGTTGCCACATCATTAATACATACTTCAGGGACCATAAATCCGGTTTTAGGTTTATGGTTAACTACTACTGGTATTGTAGGTTCAATACTAACACACCCTTTATCAGTTGTAACAACAAGCCCAACATTAAATGTTCCGGTAGATGTAAATAAATGTGATGGATTTTGCAATGATGATGTATTATTTGCACCACTTGCAGGATCGCCAAAATTCCATTGCCAGCTATTGACTGTTCCAGAATTAGGTACAGAAATATCTGTAAAATTGATCGTTCTGGTATCACAAGTCGGGCTGGTAAAATTAAAGTTGCTATTGGGCAATGCGTTTACGAAAATAGTGCCTGTTGCAGTTGCAGCAAGACAAGGCCCGTTGGCTGTAACAGTATAATTAAAAGTACCGCTAACGGTTGGTGTACCGCTTATGGTTATCACACCACCTGCATAAGTACCTGTAACTCCTGCAGGCAATCCGGTTACTATTCCTGCATTGCCACTACCGCCTACTGCATAAGTAATATTTGTAATGGTTGCATTTACACACAATTCCTGGTTTGCAGACGGAACTCCAGAAGTTAATGTTACGGTTGCATCAGGTGTAATGGTAATAGTGCCTGTTGCACTTGGTTTAACGCAGGGCCCAGTTGTGTTTACTGTATAATTAAATGTACCACTCACTGTAGGTGTACCTGTAATGGTAATGATGCCACCAGCGAATGAACCAGTAACACCGGCAGGCAAACCAGTAACGGTGCCACCTGTGCCACTACCTCCTACTGCGTAAGTAATAGTAGTAATGGGTGTATTAATACATTTAGTCTGGTTATTTGTACCTGGTGCAGAAGTAAGGCTTATGGTTGCATCTGCAGTAATTGTAATAGTGCCGGTGGTTGAAGGAGTAACACAGGGTCCGGTTGTATTTACTGTATAATTGAAAACGCCACTAACAGAAGGTGTACCAGTAATTGAAATAACACCACCTGCAAAACTTGCATTGATACCAGCGGGCAGTCCAGTTACAGTACCACCAGTTCCGCTTCCTCCAACAGCATATGAAATAAGCGATAAAGGAGTATTGATACAAATAGTTTGATTATCGCTACCAAAAGGAGATGTAAGATTGACTGTTCCATCTTCAGTAACAGTTATTGTGCCGTTTGTATTGATATTGAGACAGGGTCCAAGTGTAGATGCCGTATAATTAAAAGTGCCACTTACAGTTGGAGTTCCACTTATGGTAATAACACCTCCTGCATAATTGCCAATAAGACCAGTTGGCAAGCCAGTTACCGTGCCACCATTTCCACTTCCCCCAATTGCATAGGTAATATTGGTAATTGGTGTATTGATACAAATGGTTTGATTATCGGTGCCCACACCGGAACTTAATGTAATGGTCGCATCGGGTTGAATAACTACCTGAAATGTAAATGGTGCACTTGCGCAATTTGTATTAGATTTTACAATTAAAGTAACTGTATAGGTGCCTGGAGTTGCAAAAATGTGAGAAGGATTCTGGAGTATAGATACATTATTAATACCACTGGCAGGGTCGCCAAAATTCCAGTCCCATTGCGTGATACTACCGGGGCCAGTTAAGGAAGATACATCTGTAAATGGAATAATTGCATTACTGCAGTTGACTGCCGGAACAGTAAAATTTGCAGAAGGCTGATTTGTTATATCTACGAGTTTAGTAGCAGTATCGCTTAAACAACCAGCACGAGTAATATTTGAAAAACGTACTGAATATGTGCCCGGATTAGTAAATGAATGTGTTGGATTTTGAAGACCTGAATTATTATTAACTCCACTTGGTGGATCATCAAACTCCCACCACCATTTGTAAGGTAAGCTACCAGAAAAAGGAGTAACATCCGTAAACTGAATAGGCGAATTTGTGCAAAGTGTTGTTGCAAAATTAAAATCAGCAACAGGAGGTGATGTTACAGTTAATGGGAACTCATAAGTCTGTGAATTTCCACATCCTTCATTTGAAGTGCGATA
>Ga0209063_1000947_pt1 | contig 16290 bp, 13 predicted proteins | sample KloWWTmeKNB19Kit_FD_187177 | JGI IMG/M metagenome (GOLD analysis project Ga0209063, IMG submission 187177) | Active sludge microbial communities from Klosterneuburg, Austria, studying microevolution and ecology of nitrifiers - Klosterneuburg... | ecosystem: Engineered > WWTP > Aerobic digester >...
GCACCCATTGGTCGGGCACCTTGGAGCGCAGTACGGCGCCGTCCACATGGGGGCCGTAGAAGTTGCTCTCGCCGCTGTAGCGGTTGAACAGTGGATTGAAGATTTTTTTGGGCAGCGCGGCAGAAAAGAACACGGCGTCGCGCTGCAGCGCTGCCAGCACCAGCGTGCGCAATTGTTGCGTCTGGGCACTGTCCTGCGCGAGTTGCTCGTTGCGCTTGTGCGCCAGCGCCTGCACCCCTGCGCTGCTGCGTCCGTCTACCCAGGGGGCGTTGTCACCGAGCAGGCTGCGGGCGGTGGCGACTTCCTGGGGCGTGAGAATGTTTTTGAGGTGCAAGAACATGGTGGATGCAGCAGGCAGGGGCTTAAGGGCTTGTTAAGGGCTTAGAAGCGTGTCTTCAGCGTCAGTTGCACCGAGCGTGCAGCGCCCGGGCCGTAGAAGCCTCGGTACAGCGTATCGGCATACAGCTTGTCGGCAAGGTTGTTGACGCTGAGTTTGAGCGAGGTCTTGTCGTCAAAGCTGTACTCGGCCATGGCGTCCACCGTGGCAAAGCCGGCGGCCGTCATGTGGCGGGCGCCTTCGGGGTTCTGGCTGCCCCGGTAGGTGAGGCCCGCACCCACGCGCAGTTTGGGCATGAGGGCGTAGGTGGACCACACGCTGCCGCTGTGCCGGGGTGTGAGTGCGGGGCGGTCGCCTTGCACTTGTGCGCCGGTACCTGCGGCGTCCAGGGCGACGTTGCTCTTGTCTATCTTGGCGCTGGGGATCCAGGTGTGGTTGAAGAAGATCTCCCACTTCGGCGTAAAGCGCCCCGCCAGATTGAATTCCATGCCGGCCGCGTGGCGCGCCCCGGACAGCAGTTCTTGTACCGAGGCCACATCGGGGTCGGTGTTGCGCTCGTTGAACTTCTCGCTGTAGAAGGCCGAAACGCCGAGCAGCGCGCGTTTTTCGAACAGCTCGAACTTGGCGCCAATCTCGATGTTGCGGCTCTTTTCGGGCGGTGTCTGGGCCGTGCGGCTGGTGTTGTTGTTCAGGTTGATGCCGAACTGGTAGGTGTCGCCCGATGTGTTGTACGAGGTGCCATACGAGACGTAGTAGCTGCTCAGTTCGTCGGGCTGGTAGAGGGCGCCGATGCGCGGGCTCCACAGGCCTTCGGACTGTTCGTTGGTGAGTGCGCCGCTGGCGCTGCGGTACGAGGCCTTGAACTGGTCATAGCGCAGCCCGCCGATGAGCTTGACGGTGGAGTTCAACGACAACGTGTCTTGCAGGTAGAGCCCCAGGTTTTGGGCCTTGAAGGTGTTGAAGGCCACGGGTGCGCGGCCATCGGCCACGCTGTCGCCGTTGTTGGGCGTGCCCACCGTGGTGCCGGGGCGCGCCGTGGGGTTGGCGTAGCTGGAGTTGCGCAGGGCATCGTCGTTGTAGAAGTCGACGCCGGTGATGATGTCGTGCTTTTTGCCGCCCCAGACGAACGCGTTCGTGTAGTCGCTCTGCAGTTGGGTCAGCGTGCTTTCGCCAATGCGGCCCTTGGAGCCGCGTGTGAGTGCGGTACTGTCATGGATCTGGTCCAGTGCGGTGGGGCGGGGCGCGGCAAAGCCGATGGTGCTGGCGAGCAGGTCGCGCTCGTACGTGCCGTGGCGCAGGCGCGTCTGCAACTCGCCGCCATCGCCAAAACGGTGGATATGGCCCAGCGTCAGGTACTGCGACGAGGTGTTCAGATGGTCGCTGTTCAGACCATAGTAGTTGCGGGCGGGCAGCGTGGGCACGATCTTGCCGTTGTCGCTGATCCAGGGATGGTTGTAGTTGGGGCGGCCTTTGACATCCAGCGCATACAGGCTGATGGAAAACTCGTCGCGTGTGCCGATGCCCCAGGCAAAGGTGGGTGCAATGCCACGCTTGTTCTGGCGGGCGCCGTACTTGTCGGCGTTTTGCACCATGGCGTTCAGGCGCAAGGCCGCGTCTTCACCGGTCTTGAGGTTGAAGTCGCCTGTGATGCGGTGCTCTTGGCCTGTGCCCAGGGTGTAGGACACCTCGTGTTGGTCTATCGGCAGGGGGGCCTTGTTGACCTGGTTGACGACGCCTCCGGTCGAGCCCTTGCCAAATAGCATGGAGGCGGAGCCTTTGAGCACTTCCACGCGGTCAAGGTTGAACGTATCGCGCTCGTACAGGGGGGCATCCTTCATGCCATCGGTGTAGATGTCGCCCGCCTGGCCCAGCGAGAAGCCGCGCAGGCGCACGTCTTCCTCACCGGTTTCGCCCGCCTGGAAGGTCACGCCCGCCGTGGTGCGCAGCACTTCGCGGAAGTCGTCCTGGTTGCGGTCGGCCATCAGCTTTTCGGTGAACACCGTGACCGATTGGGGGATGTCGCGGATGTCCTGTTTGCCCTTGCCCACCGTGGTCTTCTTCACACGCACGGTGTCCTTGCTCTGGATTTCGGCCGTGTCTTTCACGGTGACCGTGGACAGGGTGGCTGCGGTATCGGCTGTTTGCGCCCAGCTGCCCATGGAGGCCGCGAGCATCAGCGCACCCAGGGGCATCAGGGCCTTGTCAGCGGCTGGTGTGTGTTTTTGCTGTGGAGCAGGGGTGTGTGCGTTGTGCGAAAGCGCAGTGGGACGCAGCGTGCGGTTCTTTGCCAAAGTGGCCTCCGTGGATTGGGAATGGGAAGCGCGAAGCAGTGGCTGGCAAAGGCGTGGCTGTGCGGGTATGCGCACAAGGATGTTAAATCAAACGATAGTCATTATTATTCGCATTGATGTATTTTTACCACAGGATCAGATCAAACAGACGAAAAAAAGCCGGCAAAGCCGGCTTTTGGGGGCGCAGGAACTTGTTACTTCACGTGCTTGCCAATGAGGCCAGCCATTTCGAACATGGAGACTTGGGGCTTGCCAAAGATTTCCTTGAGCTTGGCGTCGCCATTGATCATGCGCTTGTTGGCGGCGTCTTGCAGGTTGTTTGCCTTGATGTAGACCCACAGCTTGCTGATGATCTCGGTGCGGGGCAGGGGAGCTGCGCCGACCACGGCCGCCAGCGCGGGGCTGGGCGTCAGGGCTTTCATGAACGCTGCGTTAGGGGTGCGCTTCTTGGCGGGAGCAGCGGTCTTGGCAGCAGCGGCTGGTGTGGCCGGGGCTTTTTTTGCAGTTGCCATGTTGGGGTTTTCCTTGTTGGGATGGGTCATTGCACCAGCGAAAACCTGCTTTTTCACTGGCATACGGGATGCTACTGGGAAAAAATCGGCTTTCCAAGCGGGTACGGGGTTTTTTTGCTTCGCCATGTTGCAGCATTGCCATGGCGGCGCTCTTGCTAGTGACAGGCTTGTTGGCTATTCACGATGCGTTTGAGGGCATCGGGGCTCAAAATGCGCACATGGCGCTGCTTGACCTCGACGATGCCTTCTTCGACAAATTTGGAGAAGGTACGGCTCACGGTTTCGAGTTTGAGGCCAAGGTAGCTGCCGATTTCCTCGCGCGTCATGCGCAGCACCAGTTCCGACTGCGAGAACCCGCGTGCATGCAGGCGCTGCACCAGGTTGAGCAGAAAGGCCGCTAGTCGCTCTTCGGCGCGCATGCTGCCTAGCAGCAGCATCACGCCGTGCTCGCGCACGATTTCGCGGCTCATGATCTTGTGCACGTGGTGTTGCAGGGCGTTGACTTCGCGCGACAGTTCTTCAATGCGGTCGAAGGGCATAACGCAGACTTCGGCGTCTTCCAGGGCCACGGCATCGCAGGTATGGTGGTCATTGACGATGCCGTCCAGGCCGATAATCTCGCCTGCCATTTGAAAGCCTGTGACCTGGTCGCGCCCGTCCTCGGTCGCCACGCAGGTCTTGAAGAAGCCTGTGCGTATGGCAAACAGCGAGGTGAACTGCTCGCCATTGCGGAACAGCGTGGTGCCGCGCTTGATCTTTCGCCGCACCGCCACCACATCGTCAATGCGCTTGAGTTGTTCGTCGTTCAGACCCACTGGCATGCACAATTCACGCAAATTGCAGTTTGAACACGCAACCTTGATCGCCTGCGGCGTCATGTGAACCGGAACCTGCGCGGCTTCAGGCAAAGTGCCCGAAGACCCGTCGGCTTGGAATGCGGGGACGATGGGGATGCGAGGTAAGGCTGACATAGGTCAAATTATCACCCATTCTGCATTTTTGCCTGAACAGAGCCAGTAGCCCTTGCGGGTGCTTGACCAAAATCAAGATGTAAACCGGTATTCTGAAGCACATTAGGAAAGCTAGCTAGGAACCACATGACCGTTGTAACCCCTGAATTGCTCACCCGGTTTGATGTATCGGGACCCCGTTACACCTCGTATCCCACCGCCGACCGTTTTGTCGATGCCTTCGGTGAGGACGAATACGTGCTGGCCCTGCAACAGCGCCGGCAAAGTTCCGTTGGCAAGGCTTTGCCATTGTCGGTGTACGTTCACATTCCGTTTTGCGAGTCGCTGTGCTATTACTGCGCCTGCAACAAGATCATTACCAAGCACCATGACCGTGCAGACGTCTATCTGCGCTATCTGAACCGCGAGATTGAGTTGCACACGGCGCACTGCGGCGTGGGTCAGGTGGTCAGTCAGATCCATTTGGGTGGCGGCACTCCCACTTTCCTCTCTGATGAGGGGCTGCGTGACCTCATGGGCATGCTGCGCGCCAACTTCACCCTGGTTCCGGGGGGCGAGTACTCGATCGAGGTCGATCCCCGCACGGTCGACGCTGATCGGCTGGCGCTGCTGCATGAACTGGACTTCAATCGCCTGAGCTTCGGTGTGCAGGATTTCGATCCCGAAGTGCAGAAGGCCGTGCACCGTATCCAGCCGACGGAGCAGGTTTTTTCCCTGGTCGCGTCGGCACGCGCCATTGGATTTGACTCTATCAACGTGGATCTGATCTACGGCCTGCCCAAGCAGACTCCCGATTCGTTTGATCGCACGCTGGCACAGGTGGCCGAGCTGCGTCCGGATCGCATTGCGCTCTATGCCTATGCGCATTTGCCCGAGCGCTTCAAGCCGCAGCGGCGCATTGTCTGGGCCGATTTGCCCATGGCGTCTGCCAAGGTGTCCATGCTTTCCCGTTCGCTCGAAGCATTCAGCGCGGCGGGCTATGTGTATGTGGGCATGGATCATTTCGCCTTGCCCGAGGATGCACTGGCCATTGCCAAGCGCCAGGGGCGTCTGCACCGCAATTTCCAGGGCTACAGCACGCAGCCCGACTGCGACCTGATTGCCCTGGGGGTTTCTGCCATTGGCCGCGTGGGCGCCACCTACAGCCAGAATGCCAAAACCCTGGACGACTACTACGACCGGCTCAACCAGGGGCACCTGCCGGTGGTGCGCGGCCTGGCACTGACGCGTGACGATCTGGTGCGGCGCGCCGTCATCATGGCCTTGATGTGCCAGGGAGAGCTGCTTTTCGAACCCATGGAGCAGTCCTGGCTGATCGATTTCCGCACTTACTTCGCGCCTGAGCTGGAGCAGTTGAAGGAGATGGCAGTGCAAGGCCTTGTCGTCATGGGGCCCGATGGAGTCGAGGTCACGGACATGGGCTGGTACTTCGTGCGGGGCATTGCCATGGTGTTTGACCGGTATCTGCAGGCTGACAAGAACCGGGCGCGGTTTTCCCGCATCATCTAAACCCCATGTTGGCTTCCTTGGCCTCGACTGCGTTGCTCATGGGGCTCGCAGGCGGGCCTCATTGTCTTGCCATGTGCGCCGCGCCGTGCTCTGTCGTGACCGGCCAGGCGCTGCCGCAGGTGCCTGACCAGGCGACCGAACATGCACTGCATTGGCTGCCCCGCCCGGGCGGTTTGGCCCGCAGACTGGTGGCATACCACAGCGGGCGATTATTAGGCTATGCGGCCGTGGGTGCGTTGGCTGCCATGGCCATGCAGAGTCTGGCGTGGATGACGCAACACACGGCAGCGTTGCGCCCGGTCTGGACGTTCATGCATGTGGCCGTGCTCGCCTGGGGCCTGATGATGGTGCTGCAGGCACGCCAGCCGGCATGGGTGGAGCAGGCTGGGCGTAGCGTCTGGAATCGTGTCCGGCCATTGGTGCAGGCGCCGGGAGGCGTGTTTGTCACCGGATTTCTATGGGCCTTGATGCCTTGCGGGCTGCTGTATTCGGCCTTGCTGGTGGCGGCCCTGAGTGGTGGCGCGTGGCAGGGAGCGCTGAGCATGGCGCTGTTTGGCGTGGGTAGCGGCTTGTGGTTGTTGGCTGGCCCGTGGCTGTGGCAGCACTTGCGTGTACGCATGAATGTCCTGCGCGCCAGTTGGGGGACCCGGTTTGCGGGTTTCTTGCTGATGGCTGTGGCCTGCTGGGCCTTGTGGATGGACCTGGTGTACCGGCCGTCGCTGATCTGTCAGTAATAGAAACCGCGTTATCTCAGTCCTTTTGTGGCGCAAAAGCGCCATTGGGGCGATGTCAGCAAAAGTATCTCCAGATGGCTTGATAATGGGGCGCGCATTCCTTTCACGGGCCTTTTCCGCGACGCACCTCTGCAATGGATGACAACACCGCCATACCTATCGCCATAGACCAATTGCGTATTGGTATGTACATCCAGCTCGGACTGAACTGGATGAGCCATCCTTTTCCCGTCAGCAGCTTCCGCATTGCCTCAGAGTCCCAGATCGAGATTCTGCGCGGATTGGGTCTTGCAGAAGTCCGCTACGTTCCTGCCAAGAGCGATCCTGCCCCCGCTACAGCGCTATTAGAGAAGGCGGCGACGTCCCTTGATCAGCGCCAGCAAAAAAATGGCACGGTGTCGGCCAGCCCTGCGACAGAGCAGGAAGATTCGGCCCTGCGGTTGCGGTTGCAGTTGCTGGAGCAGCATCGTCGGCTGGACGCCTGTGACCAGCGGTTCATGGCGGCCACGCGCAACTACCGCAAGCTCGTCGAGAAGGTGGAGGGCGGGCCTATGCTGGCGCGTCTTGAAAGCGAGGCGCTGGTCACCGACTGTGTGCAGGAGTTACTGCAAAACACGGAATCCGTGATCAGTCTGCTGTCCGAGGGCGTGGGCGAGCGCAATGCTTTGCATCCGGTCAACGTCATGGTGCTTTGTCTGCTGATGGGCAAAGCGCAAGGACTGTCGCCCGAGGGCATGCAGGACCTGGGTATGGCCGGGTTGTTGCATGACATCGGCAAGATGCGCTTGCCAGAATCCGTGAATGGCCCGCAGGAGGGGATGACACCGGCAGAGCAGGCCCGCTACCGCAGCCATGTGGGTGAATCTGTGCGTCTGGGCCAAAGCATGGGTTTGTCCAGCGGCGTGCTGCTGGCTATTGCGCAGCACCATGAAATGGCCGATGGCAGTGGTTTCCCCCTGCGGCTCAAGGGCGAGGAGTTGTGCCAGGCGGGGCGTACCCTGTCGTTGGTGAATCACTACGAGCGTTTGTGCAACCCGGGTCGCACAACCCCGGCCCTGACGCCCCATGAAGCCCTCTCCGTCATGTTTGCGCAGCAGAAAGGGTATTTCGATGCCGTTGTGCTGGGCACCTTCATTCGAATGATGGGCGTGTATCCCCCGGGCTCGGTGGTGCAGCTGGTCAATGACCGCTATGCCATGGTGGTGTCGGTCAATTCCTCGCGGCCCTTGCGCCCCCGGGTGATCGTTCATGATGACCGCGTCCCCCGGGACGAGGCACTGATTCTGGATCTGGAAAGCATGCCTGAACTGGGTATTCGTCGCAGTCTTCGTCCCTCGCAATTGCCCCGGGAGTCACTTGAATATTTGTCGCCGCGCAAGCGCATTTGCTACTTCTTCGAAAGAGCCGTAGACCAGGCTGCTGTCGGGGAACGGGTGTGAGCTGCGGCGCGCAAGAGAGTCTCTGGCAAGCTGCGTTTGACGGATTGCAAGAAGCTGTCTGGCTGGTGGATGCATGCGCGCGCACCATCGTTTTTGCCAACCAGCGTGCCGCGCAGCTGGTGGGTTTGCCCAGAGCCGCCCTGATAGGCGTGCCGGTGGAGCGTCTGGCGGCTACCCCCGAAGACCAGTGTTTCTGGTCCGACACTGAAGAGGTGCTGACCCAGGGCATTCATTCCATGACCAGCCTGCTGCGGGGCGACGGCCAGTTGGTTCCGGTCGAGCGCAAGGTGGTGCCGTTCCGCGCGGAGGGAGCCCGGGTGTTGCTGCTGGTCAGCATGGTCGATTGCAGCGCCCGCCAGGCGGTCGAACGCGACCTGGAGACCTTGCTGGCAGAGTTGCGCGCCACGCTGGATTCGGCTGCCGATGGCATGCTGGTCTGCGGGCTGCACGGGGAAGTACGGGCTTTCAACCAGCGCCTGGTACAAATATGGGGCATGCCCCAAGAACTGCTGCTGCAACGCAATGACGACCAGGTGCATGCCTTTCTGGCCTCGCGCGTACGACATCCTGATACCTACCGGGCTCGGCTGGAAGCAATTGCCACAGACGCTCAGGGGCAGAGCCAGGACGTGATCGAACTGCAGGGTGGCCAGCTCTTGGAGCGGCGCAGCGTGCCCCAGTGGAGCCATGGCGGGGTGACGGGACGGGTCTATTCGTTTCGTGACATCACGCTGGAGGTACAGGCGCAAACCGCCTTGCGCCTGGCGGCCAGGGTGTTTGATTCGAGCCCTTATCCAATTTTCATTGCCGACGACCAGCATCGCCTGGTACGACTTACTCCAGCCTGCGAACAGCTTTTTGGACGCACCAGCCAAAGCCTGCAAAGGTGCGATGTGGTCGGTTTTCTGGGTGTAGGCGCGGCCCGCCAGTTCATGGAGGGTGTGCAGGCCGAGTGGCAGCATGGAGGCCTGTGGAAAGGCGAGTTATGGCTACCCCGCGAAGACGACAGTGGTTGTGCGATCCATCTCTCCTGGGTGGTGCTGCGCGACAAGGAGGGCAGGATTGAGCAAAGCATTGGCTTCGTGCGTGACCTGACCCAGCAGCATGCCGCGCAGAAACGTATCGACGAACTTGCCTACAGCGATGCCCTCACCGGGCTACCCAATCGGCTTTTGCTGTCGCAAAAAGTGGACTCCGCCATCCGCGCGGCACGGCCAGACGGCACGGGCTTCGCCATCCTGTTCCTGGATCTCGACCGTTTCAAAGTCATCAACGATTCGATGGGCCACCTTTTTGGTGACAAGGTGCTGTTGTTGGTCACGGAGCGCCTGCAGACCTGCCTGCGCCAGACCGATATGCTGTGCCGCGTAGGCGGGGATGAATTTGCCATGTACCTGCATGCGGGCGACGCCTCGGGCGCCGAGCAGGTCGCGCGCCGCATGCTTGATGTGATGCGCCGTCCCTTCACGCTCGATGGCATGGGTTTTTCCATCCAGTGCAGCATTGGGGTGGCTCTGTATCCCCAGGACGGCCGGTCGCTGGACGATCTGATCAAGCAGGCGGACACCGCCATGCACCGGGTCAAGGAGCGCGGGCGTGGTAGCTTTGGGTTCTACCAACCCCAAATGAACGCCCACCTGCTTGAGCGCATGCAGATGGAGCACGCCATGCGCCAGGCTCTGGAGAACCAGCGCATGAGTGTGCATTACCAGCCCCAGGTGGACATGGCGTCGGGCCGCATCGTTGGTGCGGAAGCACTGTTGCGCTGGACAGACCCGGACCTGGGCTGTGTCGGGCCGGGCGTTTTCATTCCGTTGGCCGAGGAAACAGGCTATATCGTCCCCCTGGGGGCGTGGGTGCTGGAGCAGGCCGTGCAGGAGGCTGTGCGCTGGAAGCAGGCCGGTACGCCCATCGTGGTGTCGGTGAATGTCTCGGCCCTGGAAATGCGGCAGCCCGATTTCATTGAGCGCCTGACCCGGGTCCTGCGGGAGAACGATCTCCCGGCTGAACTGCTAGAGCTGGAGCTGACGGAATCCATCCTGTTGCAGGACGCACAGGAGGCTGCCCAGCGGCTGGAGGTGGTAGCCGCCCTGGGTGTTGCGCTGGCCATTGACGACTTTGGAACCGGTTATTCGAGCCTGGCCTATCTCAAAAACCTGCCCATCCACAAACTCAAGGTGGACCAGTCTTTTGTGCGCGGCCTGCCCGACGATGAAGGCGACCACGCCATTGTCAGCGCCATCGTGTACCTGGGCCGATCCCTGCGCCTGTGCGTGGTGGCCGAAGGGGTGGAGACACCGGAACAGCGTTCGGCACTGCAGCAGATGCAGTGCGACCAGTACCAAGGCTATCTGTGTTCGCCCGCGCTGCCCGCGCAGCAGTTTGCACGTTTGCTCGCAGCGCAGGCCGCTGGTGCAGGCGCCGATGTCACGCCGCCGTAAGGCCCTTCCAGAGCATGTAGACAGCCAGCCCCAACAGCAGGGTGGCAAACACCCGCTTGAGCTGCGCAACAGGCAACTGGTGCGCTGCACGGGCGCCCAGCGGCGCAGTGAAGACGCTGAACATCGCAATGGTGACCAGGGCCGGCAGCCACACATAGCCTAGCGATGCTGGGGGCAACCCGGTGACGGACTGGCCGCTGACCACATAACCGGCGGCATTGGCAAGGGCAATGGGAAACCCCAGTGCTGCACTGGTAGCCACAGCATTGTGGATGGGGATGTTGCACCACACCATGAAAGGCACGCTGACGAATCCCCCACCGGCGCCCACCATGCCCGACAAAAAACCGATGCTGCCACCGGCCGCCAGTTGCCCTGTCGTGCCGGGTATTTGGCGCGAAGGAGCGGGTTTCTTGTTGCGCAACATCTGGTAGGCCGAAAAACTGACAAAGCAGGCGAATACGATGGCCAGCACCGAGCCCTTGAGCAGTGCGAAAACGCCCAGGCTGGCGGCCATGCTGCCCAGCACAATGCCGGGGGCCAGTCGCCGGGCAATATCCCAGCGCACGGCGCCGCGTTGGTGGTGGGCGCGCACGCTGGAGATGGAGGTAAACACGATGGTGGCCATGGACGTGGCAATGGCCATCTTCACCGCCAGCCCCGGGGCCACCTGCTGTTGGCCGAGGAAATAGGTCAGAAAAGGCACCAGCACCATGCCGCCACCAATGCCCAGCAGCCCAGCGAGAAAACCCGTACACAGGCCCAGCAGAGCCAGTTCGGCGATCAAAAGGGGGTCGAGCAGCATGCGGCGCGGGGGAGAAAAGGCGGGGTGCGCCGGAGCTAAGCAGAAGAGGTGTCTGCGAATGCCACCGAACCCTCATCCTGAACCGGGGGTTCAGGTGGGCGAGGGCAGCCAGGCGTTGGGTTCATCTGACGCGAGATGATCACGCTCACCGGGCGATATACCAAGCCCGTGCTCAATGAGCATTGGTTCAAGGAAGTATTAAGCCCGGCAGCACCGCAGACACTGGCATTGTAGGCGCAGTGCGGGCTGCGCGCTCAGATCAGTCGGCCGTCATTGCCCAGGGCTTCGTCCAGGCGCTGCACCAGGGCGCGCAGGCGATCGTCGCCGTCCTGGGCATTGGCCGACAGTGATGATGGGATGGGTTCTGATGGTGGGAGGGCCCTGGCGGCGGCCAGGTCGGCAGACTCGCGGTCGGCCAGCTCGAACGCCATGTTCAGCGCGGCCAGCACAGCGATGCGCTCGCGTGCACGCACCTTGCCCGCATCGCGGATGCGCAGCATGGCGGTATCCACCCGCTCCACCGCTTCGAGCAGACGCGCCTCACGGCCTTCGGGGCAGCCAAGCAGATAGCTCTGCTGCATGATCTGCACCTCCAGTTGTTTCATTCTGGATCCTTGGGTTCGGAGGACGGGGGCAGGCGCTCGATCAGGGAGTCCACCCGGGCGCGGGCTGCCTGCAGGCGTGAACGCAACGAGTCGCGCTCCTGGGTGAGTGCGGCCACCTGTTCAGCCATGAGTTCGTTGGTGCGCTGCAGCTGTTCGTGGCGAACCAACAGGCGCTCCACGCGCTCGGCGATCTGGTCGAGAGGAGACAAAGAGGCCATACAGCCTGGGATTGTAGGCAGTTGCATCACAAAGCGCCGTAAAATCCACGGTGTTGGTGCTCGCAGTGTGGTTCACATGCTGCAGTTCAACGGGAAGCAGGGAGGAGTGTGCCGCACGCGGCGCCCCCGAGCCTGCGCTGCCCCCGCAACGGTCAGCGGCCGAATCGTTCGATTCACCTTTCACACCCAGTGCCACTGGGCGCCTTGAACAAGCGCCTGGGAAGGCCGTGAAAGGCGTGCCGCCAGCCCGGATACCGGCCAACACGGTGGTTACGTGCGCCCTTGGCGCGCGTGGCCGTATCACCCATACGCTGGCGGGGAAGCCGGCCCGGGTTGTTTGCTGAGTGTGTGTTTCCCATGAAAAATCGTTTTTCCCACGTGCGCTGTGCTGCGTCGCTGCGCCCTGTCGTGCTTGCCACGCTTTCCTTGTTCGCCGCCGTTGCGGCACAGGCCCAGGACGCTGCGGCCCCCATCCTGCTGGCCCAAAACCTGCGGGCCCCGCAACTTTCCGAAACGGTGGTCACGGCCACGCGCACGGAGCAACCCTTGTCTGACCTGGTGGCTGACGTGTCCATCGTCGACCGCGAGAGCATCGCATCCAGTGGCGCAAACGGCGTAGCCGACCTGCTGGCGCGCCTGCCCGGCGTCGAGATCACGCGCAATGGCGGTGTGGGCAATGCCAGCAGCGTGTATGTGCGCGGTGCCGAGCAGCGCTTTACGGCCGTGTATATCGACGGTGTTCGTATCGACTCGCAGTCCACTGGTGGCGCAGCATGGGAGCAGATCCCGCTCTCGCAGATCGAACGCATCGAGGTGCTGCGTGGCCCGGCTGCGGCAGTGTATGGCTCAGACGCCATTGGCGGCGTGATCCAACTTTTTACGCGCAAGGGCGAAGGCCCGGCAGTACCTTTTGTCGGTGTCGGCCTTGGCAACCAAGGTACACGCAAGATTGAGGCGGGTGTGAGTGGCGCGGCCGGGCCGGAGGGTGCGATGGACTATTCGGTGGGCCTGGCGCATGCGCGCAGCGATGGTTTTGACGCCAAGGCCAGCGGCTCCCACAACCCCGACGACGATGGCTACCGCAGCACCAGTGCCACCGCGCGCCTGGGCTACCGCATCAATGCGCAGCACCGCATTGGCGCGAACCTGCTCGTGAGCCGACTCAACTCGGGCTACGACGGATTCACCTACAAACCTGCCGCGCCCGATGACGACCGCAACTTGAGCCGCCTGCACACCGCTGGTGCGCACTGGGCAGCCCAGTGGAGCGACTCCTACAGCACGCGCCTCTCGGTGAACGAGTCGCTCAGCCGTTATGAAACCACACCGTCGCCCTACCTCACGGAAACGCAGTTGCGCGGCTACCTGTGGCAAAACGACTGGCGTTTCGGTGCACACCGCCTGAGCGCTGCGCTGGAGCGCCGTGAGGACCAGCTTGAAAACGCCGCGCTGGTGGGCGGCACCACGCGCAGCCGTTCGCAGGACGCGCTGGCGCTGGGCTACGGCTTCAGCGCAGGCGCGCACACCGTGCAAGCCAACCTGCGCCACGACAGCGACAGCGAATTCGGCGGCAAGGGCACGGGCAGCCTGGCCTACGGCTACGCCTTTGCACCGGGCTGGCGCGCCACCGCATCGGCGGGCACGGCATTTCGTGCGCCCACGCTGTACCAGCGCTTCAGCCAGTACGGCGACGCCTCGCTGCAACCCGAGACCAGCCGCAACGCCGAGGTGGGCCTGCGCTATGGGCAGGGCACAAGCGCCTTCTCGGCGGTGGTGTACCGCAACCGCGTGGCCAACCTGATCAACTTTGCCGCAGGCGGCACCTGTGGGGAGCCGTTTGGCTGCTACCTCAACACCGGCAATGCCGAGTACAGCGGCGTCACGCTGGCAGGTTCCTACAAACTCGCCGGTGTGCAGTTGCGTGGTTCGGTGGATTTCCAGGACCCACGTGATCTCGATACGGAGAAACTTCTGCGGCGCCGCGCCAAGCGCCATGCCACGCTGGGTGCCGACACCGTGGTCGCTGGTTGGACGCTTGGCGCCGAACTGCAGGCTTCTGGCCGCCGTTTCGAAGACGCTGCCAACAAGAAAGCGCTAGGGGGCTACACGCTGTTCAACCTGTTCGCCAGTACCCGAGTCGCCCGCGACTACACGCTGCTGGCCCGCATCGACAACGCGGGTGACAAAAACTACGAAACCGCAGCCACCTACGCCACCGGCGGGCGACAGCTCTACCTGGGTCTTAAGTGGGAGCCGCGCCTGTAATGCAAAGCGCCACAGCCCGTTGCCCCGCACTGCTGGTGGCCGCCCCGGCCTCGGGCCAGGGCAAGACCACGGTGGTTGCTGCCCTGGCGCGCCTGCATGCGCGCCAGGGCAGGCGTGTGCGCGTGCTCAAGTGCGGGCCTGATTTTCTCGACCCGCACTGGCACCAGCTTGCCAGTGGCGCGCCTGTGCATTCGCTCGATTTGTGGATCAACGGCGCTGAGGACTGCGCTGCGCGCCTGCACGCTGCCGCGCAGGAGGCCGACCTGGTCCTCATCGAAGGCGTGATGGGCCTGTTCGATGGCGATCCCAGCGCGGCCGACCTGGCGCGGCACTTTGGCGTGCCGGTGCTGGCCGTCGTCGATGCCTCGGCCATGGCGGGCACCTTTGGCGCGCTGGCGCATGGCCTGCGGCACTACCAGGCCGACCTGCCCTGGGCGGGCGTGCTGGCCAACCGCGTGGCGGGCGATCGCCATGCCGAGATGCTGCAGCGCGGCCTGCGCGAGCCGGGTGACTGGCTGGGCGCCTTGCCGCGTGTGGCACTGGCCGATGGGGCCCTTGCAGGCAAGCCCGCCGCCTTGTTGCCCGAGCGCCACCTGGGCCTGGTGGCCGCGCACGAACTGCCCGATGCGATGGACCGGCTCGACGCCGCCGCCGATGCGCTGGCCGCGACACCGCTGGGGCAGATGGATGCGGCGGATTTGCAGCGCTGGGCGGTGGACTTTCCGGCGCCACCTGCGCCGCAGCCCGTGCCGCCGCTGCTGGCAGGCCGTACTGTGGCCGTGGCACGCGATGCCGCGTTCAGCTTCATCTACCCGGCCAATATCGATACCTTGGCGCAGTTGGGCGCCCGGGTGCGCTTTTTCTCGCCGCTGGAAGGTGACGCCTTGCCAGCGTGCGATGCTGTCTGGCTGCCCGGTGGCTACCCTGAACTGCATGCAGCGCAACTCGCGGCCCACCACGGGCTGCAGAACGACTTGCGCGCGCACCTGGCTGCAGGCAAGCCCTTGTGGGCCGAATGCGGCGGCATGCTGGCGCTGTTTGAGTCCTTGCGATTGCACGATGGCAGCGTGCAGGCGATGTGGGGTCTGCTGCCCGGCACAGCAGCCATGCAGCCGCGCCTGGCGTCGCTCGGGCCGCGGCAAATCGACCTGGCGGGCCAGGTGCTGCGTGGCCACAGCTTTCATTACTCCACTGCCGACTGCAGCGCCCCGGTGCTGGCGCGCAGCAGCCGACCCGGCGGGCAGGACGCCGATGGCGAGCCGCTCTACGCCTTGGGGAGCCTGCGCGCCAGTTATTTCCACGCCTGGTTTGCCTCCAACCCGGTGGCGGTGGCGCAGTTGCTCGGGGGCGCAACATGACCCTGTCCATTGCCCGCAGCGAACTCATTCTGGGCGGCCAGAAAAGTGGCAAGTCGCGCCGCGCCGAGGCGCTGGCGGCCCAATGGCTGGCGGCCCACCCCGCACACCGTGCGCTGTTGATTGCCACCGCAGAGGCGCACGACGAGGAAATGCTCCAGCGCATTGCCCGCCACCAAAGCGACCGCGCCGCGCGCGTGCCGCGCATGCAAACGCTGGAGGAGCCGCGCGATGTGGCGACCGCGCTGGCGCAGCACAGCGCGCCGGATACCCTCATCGTCGTGGACTGCCTGACGCTGTGGCTGACCCACTGGCTGTTTCAGCACGATGAAAAATTTGAACAAAAAGAGGCTCTAGCGCCCGACTGGAAAGCGCAAGCAGCTCTTTTTTTTGTAGCGTTGGCGAAAACCCCTGGGCCCGTTGTTCTGGTGGGCAACGAGATCGGCCTGGGGGTCATTCCCCTGGGCCGCGAAGTGCGCGCCTTTGTCGATGCGCTGGGCCTGTTGAACCAGCAGGCGGCGCAGGCCTGCGAGCGTGTGACGCTGATGGCAGCCGGGTTGCCGCTCACCTTAAAGGACACCCCATGAAACCCACGCCCCTCAAACGCATCCTCATCGTGCTGGCGATTTTGCTCGCGCTGGTGCTGGCCATGGCTACGCTGGCACAGGCTGCGCCGATCAGCGTGGTGGACGACAAAGGCCGAACCGTCACGCTTCCCCGCACCCCGCAGCGCATCGTCAGCCTGCTGCCCTCGCTGACTGAGACCGTGTGTGCGCTGGGTGCCTGCGAGCGCCTGGTGGGTGTGGAC
>Ga0209063_1000948_pt1 | contig 16288 bp, 12 predicted proteins | sample KloWWTmeKNB19Kit_FD_187177 | JGI IMG/M metagenome (GOLD analysis project Ga0209063, IMG submission 187177) | Active sludge microbial communities from Klosterneuburg, Austria, studying microevolution and ecology of nitrifiers - Klosterneuburg... | ecosystem: Engineered > WWTP > Aerobic digester >...
GCCGGTAGAAAGAGCCATAGCAACACGAGCGCCACCAAAATGCCGATCAACGCAATGAGGACACTACCGCCGATGAATTGCGCGACAAGCTGGCCACGTTGTGCGCCGCTCACTTTGCGCAGTGCTTCTTCTTTGGCACGTCGTGTGGCATCGGCGGTGCTCATGTTGATGTAGTTGATGCACGCGATCGCTAGGATCAAGATCGCCACGATGGCGAAGAGCGTGACGTAGGCCTTGTTGCCTTTCTTCGGCGTATCGTAGATCAGTGCGTTGTTGAAGTGGACCTCGCGCAAAGGCTCCAAGTTGAAACGAATGCTCCCTTGGAAGTCCTGACCACCCCATGCCGGTATGATGTACTTGGTGACGAAAGCGTCCATTTTCGCTTGGAATGCTTGTTCGTCCGCACCTGGCGCGAGCACGAGGTAGTTGTAGCAGCTGTTGTTCCCCCAACTCTGGGAGAGCTGTTCATGGGCTTGTGGCGGAATGCCCAGTCGGCTCATGAAAACACCCATCGGGATGTGCGTGTTCTCTGCCTTCCCGTCGATCACACCAGCCACTTTCAACGTACGTCCAGCACGGGTGACCAGCTTGCCGATCGGGTCTTCCGTACCGAACATGCGCGTGGCCATTTCCTGCATGATCACGATGTTGTCCGGTTCGTCCAGCGCATCCGGCCCACCATGTGTGAAGGTGAAGTCGAAGACCCGGAAGGTCGCCGTGTCCGCGTTGTATCCGTCCTCTGTGGTGTACGATGCGCCTTCGTATTCCAAGGTCGTTTGCCCGAGTTGGAAAAGTGATACCCCGCTCTCGATGTCCGGATACTCGTTCAGCAATGCACCGATGATCGGGTAGGGTGTGATGCCGAAATCATCCTGCGTATCGCCGAATGTGTAATGCGCTTGGATGCGGTAGATCCGATCCGCCTTCGCATGGTGCGCATCGTAGCTGAGTTCATCCTGTATGTAGATATAGATGAGCAGACAGGCCACGATGCCGATCGCTAGGCCGATCACGTTCAGTGCCGTGAACAGGGTGTCGCGCTTCAGGTTGCGCCAAGCAATCAGGAGGTAGTTGCGAAGCATGTGAAGTGGGTCAGAGTATTGTGCTGACAGGTATTCCGGGATCAACCACCTTGCCGTCCAATAGCTTGATCGTCCTTCGGGCGTAACCGGCATCACGCATGCTGTGCGTTACGATGATCACCGTTGTGCCACCCTTATTCAATTCCGTGAGCAGGTCCATCACTTCTTCACCCATGGCACTGTCCAAGTTCCCTGTCGGTTCGTCAGCGAGGATCAGTTGAGGTCGGTTCACCACGGCGCGTGCAATGGCCACCCGCTGTTGCTGACCACCGCTGAGTTGCTGCGGAAAGTGCTTTGCTCGATGCACGATGTTCATGCGCTCCATGGCCTCCTGTGTACGCTGCTTACGTTCTGCCTTCGGGAGGTTCGTGTAGATCAACGGCAGTTCGATGTTCTGTTCCACAGTGAGTTCATCGATCAGGTTGAAGCTCTGGAACACGAAGCCGATGGTGTTCTTCCGCAGTTCGGCACGCTTGCGTTCGTTGAATCCGCTCACGTCGTCACCGTTCACGAAGTAGGCTCCGCTACTGGGGGCATCCAGTAGACCAACGATGTTCAACAAGGTGGATTTTCCACAACCGCTGGGTCCCATGATCGCCACGAATTCACCTTTTTCGATCGCGATATCAACAGCGTTGAGAGCAGTGGTCTCCACGGTATCCGTACGGTAGACTTTCGAGAGGGCGGTTGTTCTTAGTAGGCTCATGTTCTTTTCGATTTTGTCGGTGCGGGAAATTTCCGGCCCTTACTACTGGATGATGAGTTCGTCGGCGTCGTTGAAAGCATTGTATCGGCTGGTGACCACACGGTCTCCGGGTTGTAGTCCATTGAGCACTTCATACTGGTCTGGATTCTGGCGGCCGAGTTGGACTCCGCGCTTGGTCGCCTTCCCGTCGGCATCCACCACGTACACCCATTGACCCCCGCTATCCTGGAAGAAAGGTCCGCGGGGAAGCATCACCGCTTCCATGTCCTCGCTCAGTTGTAGGCGCACCTGAAAGGTCTGCCCACGTCGGATGTCGATCGGCGCATCACCAACAAAGCGCAGGTCCACATCGAACTCGCCATTGCTCACTTCCGGATACACCTTGAAGACCTCGATCGTGTGCGTACCACCGGCATGTGCGAACGTGCCTTGTTGTCCGGTGCTCACGCGTGACACATAATGCTCGGGGATGCGCGCCCGCACCTTGAAGCCATCGAGCACGTCGATCTGCGCGATCCGTTCACCGCGTTGTTTCGTTTGGCCTAGCTCTGCGTTCAAGCCGCTAAGTTGTCCGTCGATAGGTGCCTTGATAACGAGGTTCTGGAGATTTTCTCTCAGGAAGCGCAAATTCTCCTGGATCAAGTCCAACGAGCTCGCGATCTGGCCCACTTGCGACTGCCGGAAGATGGAATCTGTGCGCAGGTTCTGGGCCAGCAGGATGCGTTTCTCACGCATGTATGCGAGGTGCTCCTGATTGCTGAGGTAGGTGTTCTTTGCAAGCAATGAATCGCGCATCAATCGCGTATCGACCTTGCCATCTCGCTCCAGTTGAAGAAGGTCTTTGCCCAAGTTGAGAAATTCATCCTTCAACCGTGTTGTCTGCTGGTCCATGGCGAGGCGCGTGTTGCGCAGGTTATTCTGTTGATCAAGTAACTGCGCCTCTCGATTGATCGCGTCCATGTGCAATTGCGGATTGCTCAGTTCGATGATCGCCTCTCCGGCCTTCACCAAATGACCATCTTCCACCAATCGTTGTTTCACCGTGCCACCTTCGGGGGCATCCAAGAACACGGTCTGCACGGGTTGCACAGTGCCTGTGACCGGAATGAATTCGCGGAACACACCACGTTCCACCGTTCCGATGCTCAGTTTGGCCGCATCCACTCGAACACCTCCACTGCCCAGTCCGCTAAGGAGCAGCCATCCCAGCAATAGGCCAATGACGGTGATGCCAGTGAAGAGGAACAGGCGTTTCCGTTGGCCAAGTCGGGGGTCGAGGGCACGATCCATCATGCGAATCTGGGGCACCTTGAACGGGGGAACGTCATAACCTGTGACGGACCGGTTAAGGGATGACGAAACGGGGATCCGAACGCTAGAACACAAGGATGTCGTTCCAAAACCCCTGTTTCTGCCTGTTTTTCACCTAAGGCCGCTCGTACACGATTAGGTATTGCAGATGGATTTGGCTCATTCGGTATTGTACCGATCCAAATTCCACCTACTTTCGCCTCGCCCACCGGCCCCCTGTGCTTTGGCGAGACCATGGGGGTACAGGCACAAACAAACACAAACCCACGTCAGTAGAACTCATGAACATTTACGTCGCCAACGTCCCTTACACCGTAAAGGACCAAGACCTCCAGGAACTTTTTGCACCTTTTGGAGAGGTTACTTCGGCCAAGATCATTATGGACAAGGCCACCAACCGCAGCCGTGGCTTTGGTTTCGTGGAAATGGCAACAGATGAAGGTGGTCGTGCTGCTATTGAAGGCACAAATGGGAAGAATTTCCATGGCCGTGATCTGGTGGTGAACGAGGCACGCCCGCGCACCGAAGGTGATCGTGGTGGATTTGGCGGCGGCGGTGGCGGCTCACGCGGAGGATATGGTGGCGGCGGTGGCGGAGGCTATCGCGGAGGTGGCGGTGGTGACCGTGGTGGTGATCGCGGAGGATACGGCGGAGGTGGTGGAGATCGCGGTGGAGATCGTGGAGGCTATCGCGGTGGTGGAGACCGTGGTGGTGATCGCGGCGGAGACCGTGGTGGTGACCGCGGCGATCGTGGTGGCCGCAACGACGACTACTGAGCAAACAACGAATTTCCTAGGAACCCTTCCACCTCAAGTGGAAGGGTTTTTCTTTTTACCGTGGTGCCGCCAACAAATGTGAAAAGTCCAACAGTCCATTGAACCTCCAGCCAATTGGGTCATCGAAGGGTGAACAAAGCCCGGTCCGGCCGGGTACTTTTGCACACCGTATTCCCAAGCCGCTTTTATGTACGAACGACTTTCAAGAACACTTCGCGTTATGCTTCTATTGATCGCACCATACTTGGCATTGCCCGGTATGGCCCAACGACCAAGTGGAGTTCCTGCGATCGGAACAGTGATCGGCAAAGTGTTGGATGCGACCACCAAGAAACCAGCTGAATACGCCACTGTGGCTGTCTACACCGCCAGCAACGACAGTTTGATCAACGGCACCACCGTGCGACCCAACGGCGATTTTTCCTTGGAGAAGCTCCCGTTGGGTACTCTACGTCTCACGATCAGTTTCATCGGATATCGACCACTTTCACAAACCGTGACGCTGACCCGGGAAAGCGTGGAACAAGATTTGGGGAACTTGTTGCTGGAACCCGATGCCGAGCTGTTGAAGGAGTTCGAGGTCACCGGCGAAAAGAGCACCACGATCATGCAAGTTGACCGTCGCGTTTTCAATGTGGACAAAGACCTGAGCACACAAGGAGGGTCGGCGGTGGATGTGATGAAGAACATACCGGGGCTCAGTGTGGATATTGACGGCAACGTGCAAATGCGCGGCAGCAACCCGCAGATCCTGATCGATGGCAGGCCCACTTCCATGGTGCTGGACCAAATTCCCGCCGGTGATATCGAGCGCATCGAATTGATCACCAATCCCTCAGTGGCCTTCGATGCCAGCAGTACGGGCGGTATCCTCAATGTGATCCTGAAGAAGAACACGAAACCCGGTTACAATGGACAACTGCAAGCCGGGGTTGGCACGAATGATCGCTACCAAGCGGGCGCCAATTTGAATTTGAAGCAGGGCCGTTGGGGATTCAACTTATCCTACAATTTCAATACCGGACGCAACACCACGAATGGGGATACACGCAGAACGGACCTCTTGGATGGGGATATCCTAGGCTATTTCGATCAGGATGCAAGGAGCCGGTCCGGGAGGGGCATGAACGGGGGCCGGTTGGGGGTGGACTTCCAAGTGAGCAACCGCAGCACATTGACGTTCAACCAATCGTATCGTGCCTTCAAACGCGATGGGTACGACCATCAGGATTTCAGCTCTTACGGGCCGGGGCGTGAACTATTGAACACCGGATTACAACTCAACTCGTCGGACACGGAGTTCGGCGGACTCACCTCGCAATTGCTGTTCTTGCACAAGTCCCCTAAAGAGGGCAAGCAGTACACGGTGGACTTCACTTACAACAACAACGATCGCGAAAGTTGGTCCACGCAGGATATTTCCGGCAGCAACGTCGATGATGCTACCGTACCTCTAGTGCCTCGATCCCAACGCAACACCGGTGGCAGTCAAAACAGCCAATACACTGTCCAAAGCGACTTCGTGAACCCGATCAGTGAACGCTCGAAATTGGAATATGGGATCAAAGGGAACGTGCGTTTGGACCATACCTACCTCGAAGTCTTCTTGACCACCCCCAGTGCAGGTACGGATGTACGCGATGCACAACTCTCCAATGATTACGATATCACCGAGATGATCAATGCGGCGTACATCAATTGGTCCAGGAAACTAACCGAGAGCTGGTCATTGATGGCGGGCCTTCGCTTCGAGCAATCGTGGTTCGAGGCCAAGTTGCGTGACAAGGACGAGCAATACAGCTACAAATACCCGGATGGTTTCGGCAACCTGGACAAGGCCCTTTTCCCTTCCCTTTACATCGTACGTCGTTGGAAGGACAGTGAACGGGAATTCCAGATCAACTTCTCGCGGAAGATCGGTAGGCCACGGCATTGGCAAGTGGTCCCTTTCATCCAATTCAACGATGCTCGAAATGTGCGCATTGGCAACCCCACCCTTGCACCGGAGATGAGCAACCTGGCGGAAATGAACCACTTGCTCCCTTTCTTGGGCGGAAAAGCAACGTGGCTCACATCCGTTTACGGCCGTTACACCACGGGTGTGATCAGCAGTTATGCAACCCCGCTGCCGGGGGATACGACCGGTCAGATCACCTTGACCACCTACGTGAATGGCAGTTACAGCGCTGGTGGCGGTTGGGAGAACATCTTGAAACTTGATCCCGTGAAAGGAATGCAAGTAACCTTGAGCAATACGTTGCAATACACCAATGTTGCGCTCTCGAGCGCACAAGGTGGGTCGCGCAATGAAGGGTTCAACTGGGAAGCGAAAGCGATCGTGAGCTATCGCTTCGGAAAGAAGAGCGATTGGACCGCACAGCTGAACGGCGAATACGAAAGCCCGGAAATACGTGCCCAAGGGAAGAGCATCGCCCAGTATGGATTGGACGCCTCGGTCGCCCATGACTTCACGAAGAAGTTGACCGGGGTATTTTCCGTGAACGATGTGTTCTACTCCCGCAAGTGGGGCAACATCATTGACACGCCGTTCCTCTACCAAGAGAACTTCAGCCGCAGGGAACAGCGGTTCTTCAAGTTTACGCTCACGTGGAAATTCGGCGAGCAGCGCGACTCGTTGTTCCGTAGGAAAGGCAGTGCTCCAAGACGGGAACCTGGTGGCGGTGATGAGATGGAACCTTGAACAAGCCGCTTGCTTACAAGCCGACCACTTCAAACCTTGGACAGCCTGTTTGTCCAAGTGATCCATAGAAATCCAGGAACCTCAGTTTATGGAAATAGCCTTCCGCGTCATGTACGATGTACACGAAATTCGGATCAACGGTATAGGAAGAGGTAACGAAGGAGTAGGTCTTCCAATCATAGCCAATGGCATCACGGTGGTTGCTGAAGGGATGCGCCATGGTATCCGCAAGTGAGACGTTTGCGAAGTCGCTGGTATGGACCTCCGCAACCCGCGTATTGGGGGCCGATAGCACACCGGTAACGATGTACGGCAGCCAAGGTTCGAAGAACTGGTGCGTGAACTGTGTGAGTACGAGATCCCAAGTGCCAATAACCGGTTCGATCGGCAGCACTCCTTGACTGAAGGAATAACTTGCATACGAACGTACGGGGTCTTTCAGGATCTCCACTTCATGCAAATTGGCACCATCCAATTCCGCTATTTGGAGCACATACTGTGCCTGGTCCACGGAAAGGATGCGCAGCTTCCTTGCCCCGAGCCATTCCCCCAGTGGGCCGTAGCCAAGATCGATCATGTACACGTCTTCAGCATTTCTCCAATCACCGATCGCGGTACTGTCCGGAACGCCACTTGGGGCATCGATCCGCCGCCCGGCATAGAGTCCGGAAGTGTCACAAGCTGCTGCGAGGGATATCGGCCCCATGTTCCAACTGGTCATCATGCGAGACCCGTTCAACATAACGTGCCAGCCCTGTGGTGCGCTTTCAAAAGCCAGATCCCATGCGGCTTTCGGGTTGGTGCTAACGATCGTACCTGCGGAAAGGTCCATCCACAATTGGTCCTGATATCCGGTGCCCAAACAGAAATCCAACGTGCGGCCTTCACCTCGTGCGCGCGTTGGTACAGGCAGCTCTTCCTTCAAGCAGCTGGATAGCAACACCACCGCTCCGAGGGTCGGAAGTAGGATCTGGGAAAAGGACCGATGCACTCGCCTGTTCATTTCTTGGTCAACTGCAATTCGAGCCTTAGGAAAACCGTTCGGCCGGTGGTCATAGGAACGCTTGTAGCTCCTGTGGAATGGACACCACTGCTTCCCGAAGCGGTCACGTTGCGGACATTGAACAAGTCCTTGCATCCTAACGAAAGATCCAACCGTTTGGCGAACAAGCTCTTCGAAATGGACGCATCGGCCATGTGGAACGGTGCAATGAAACTGCGTTGGACTTCGGTATCGTTCACGGCGATGTAACTGTTCAACTTGCCTTGGTACTTCCAGAAGACCGAAGCGCTCCAACCACTGCCTTGCCATTGTTTGGTGATCGAAGCCCGCAACTCTGGAGAGTACAGTATCTCTTCATTCCGCTCTTTGGAAAGTGCGTCGTATCGTCCGGTAATTGACCCTCCAACTGTCACGGTCCAGTGCCCATTATCCCAACCAGCCCCGGCGCTACCGCCCATGGTGTGTACCTGACCGATGTTCACGTAACTGTAATGCGTACCTGAGATCTGTGCCAAGGTGATCAGGTTGTCGATCACATTATTGAAGAGGTTGATCTCGCTGGTATACACGGTCCTTTCCTTGGCGTGCCGATAGTTGATGCCCAAGTTCATGTTGTGCGAACGCTCCGGCTCCAACTCGGCATTTCCTGCGATATCATGGTTCACGTCCACGAAAAGGAAATACAATTCCTTCAACGAAGGTGCTCGGAAACCGCGCGCATAAGAGGCACGCACGGTGAAGCGTTCGTTCAACAACCAGCGAAGGTTCACCGATGGCACCAGTGGCGCTGCGAACCGTGTGTTGTAAGCATAGCGCAAGCCGGGTCGTAACGTGAATTTGGACAAGGGTTTCCATTCCAAACTAGCGTACCCCGCGTAGTCCCCGATCACTTGCTGTTGCATCCCAAGCCTTTGGCCGGAACCGGTTTCGTGGTTGAGGTCCACGCCCAATTCGTAGGCCAGTTTCGCGCTGTCCGGTGCACTGGAGAAAGAGGCCCGCAAATTGGTCAGTGCGAAGCGGGTGGTGTCCTGCATACCCTCCGTTGCGATCAGCTCTTCACCCATCGTAGTAAGGTCGCGGAACCAAGTGTTGCGTACACGGTCATACCTGTTGTGCGCAAGCAAGGCATTGAACCGACGACCACGCGCCCAGCGTCCTTCAGCAAATACGGCATTGTCCAACCGGATGGTCCGGAAGCGTTGATCGAATGCTGTTTCGTAGTAAGGTGCTCGTGGCATTCCGCGATCGGTGATCACGTCGTGCATCACTTCACCCTTGTATCCGAAGGTCCATCGATCCGAGGACCAACGGTAGTTGAGCCTTCCGAAATATTGTTGCCGCGGCTTCCATTGTTGGTAACGCATAGTGTCGGCAAGAGCGGCATCGAAGTGCGGCATCCCCTTCTGCCTAGGGTCCCAGCCGCCGAAGAAATTGCGACCGGCCGTCAACACCACGTCATGCTTTCCCCAATGTCTTGTAGCGGTAAGGGTCGTATTCAACCGACCGATGTGCTCTACATAGCTCACGAACTTGAACGAAGCCGGAGTTCCTCCTCCCTTCCTCGTAATCAGATTGATGGTGCCGGCCAATGCGTTGGTACCGTAGTTCACGGAAAGCGGTCCTTCCACGATCTCTGCCCGTTCGATCCCTGTAAGATCGATCTGGGCGAGGTCCACGTTCCCATCTTGCCGCCCGATCACGGGAACGCCATCGATCAAGAGCTTCACATTTTGCCCGCCCATTCCCTGCATGCTCATGGAAATGCCCAGGATATTGTCCTGTGCCAACCGGATGTTCAGTTGGTTGCGCAAGGCATCCCCCAGATTGTTCGCAGCGATCCGCTTGAAGTATGTTCCGTCCAACACGCGAACTCGTTGGACCGCCTTTTCAGGCACAATGGGTGCGTACTGCCCAGTGATCACCACCTCTTGTAAGGCAGTTGCGGAATGGAACAAGGTGAAGAAGGTCGGTTTATCGGACCTCAAGGTATCTTGTATGGTGGAGTATCCAACGAAGCTGGTGCGAACCGCTACCCCAACCTCCAGTTGTTGCTCGTTGGCAGGGATCGTTGCCTTGCCTTCGGTATCCATCACCACCAAACCACCGGCATTGCCGTCCAATGGTTGCCATGTAATGTGTGCGTATTGTACCGGCCTCCCTTCTTCATCCCGCACAGTGACGTCCACTTGGGCGTCCAGTGTGAATGGAGCCGCAACCAAGCAATGGCCAACAATTAGAACACAACGTATCGCGCGCATGCCACCGATGGAAGTACCACCGAAATTGGATATTGCAAAGGACCGCACACCGCGGAGAGCGAATGTCATGTCCAAGTCATAGCACTTCAAAAGGTAAAGCGGATGCCGCCCCTCGTGAGCGGCATCCGTACCGTTCATTTATCCGCCGATGACCAAACGGGTCGTGAACACGCGAGTTCCGGCATTCAACCGCACCATGTAAAGTCCTTGTTGCAAAGCGCTAACATCCACAGGCAGCAATGCCAACGAACCGCTTCCGGAAACTTGCTCCTGAAGCACGAGCTTGCCGCTCATATCGTGGATCGAAAGACGGGCGTTGCGCACATCCGCATCCAACACGATCCGCATTTCGCCGTTCAAAACAGGATTGGGATAGACCACCAGATCAGCCGGTGCGTTCGTCTCTTCCACGGAAGTGGCGCTGACCAGTTCTTTGGTGAAGGTGATATCACCATTCGCCCCACCACCGTACTCGGTGAAGATGAGTTTCCAGATGTTATCGTTTCGGTCCTGAACGAAATAGGTACGATCCGTTGCATAATCATACATGAAGGTGGTCATGTTGAATTCCTTCCAATCGTAGCCGATCACGTCAATGTCCGTCACCAATTCCTGTCCTGCCCACGCCGCGAGGTTGGTAGCGATGTCATCCACTTGGGCAACACCCACTTCCTTGTTCTGAAGAACACCCGTAACAGGGTAGATCGAAGGAACGGGTTGTGGAACGAAGCCGTTGTACTTGGTGAAGAGCAGGTCCCAATCGTCCGCAATAGGCTCCAGATCAACGGCACTCATTGTAGCAAAAGAGTAGTACCCGAAATTCTTGGTCACGTAAGCATTGCGGTTGATCGTGCCTACCTGCTCGTTGGCGCCATCAAGATCGGCCATGGTGAAGGTGAAGGAGGTGGTCACTGTTGCGAACCCATCCACACGGAGTTTCTTCCATGCACCATCCGCAGTTTGGAGGATGAACAAGCTATCGCCGGTGATGTTATGGGTGGAGAAGTTGTAGATCCCCCAGCCCAGATCGAACGGGTTGCTGGTAAGGCCTTGGTTGAATGCACCGGAACTCCAATCTGTAGTGCTGTTGTACTGTGCTGGCCAGCTCGCCGCTAGTCCCACCGTATCCAAATTGGCCCACTGGCCAATGGCGTAAGGGGCTTTGTAGAGTCGATGCCCCTTCGCAGTGTTCAGCAGGATCGCACCGGTGATCCCCGTGCTTTCGAAGGCCAGGTCCCAATCGGACAATAGCGTTGTTGCCTGTGTACCGTTCTGCAAGCTGTAATACCGTTGTTCTGAGTTGCCGGGAGCCGTAGAAACGGTAACCGTCTCTTGTGCAGTCATCGAGGCAGAAATGAGCATTGCGCCCAGGAGTAGAGTTGATCTCATCAGGTTCCCATTTTTGGGACTGCAAAGGAACCTATCACCGTAGCCGCGTTCAATAGCATGATCATGTGAAGTGGTCCCCTATCGTCATGGAACTGCAACAAGCTGGATGCTTCAATACTGGAGCAAGAATCGATCTTCCAACAATGCAGGTCTGTCATTGGGCAACAAGAAATCCACACCCAGCACTTGTACAGGGTAATTCTTCAGTATCGTTTCCTCACTTGGCACCAGACCGGCATTGATCAACTCTGCGCGATGGGGACCATCGGTATAGATCACAACGCCCGGCGCGATCACCGAACGTGCTTCGTCAGCATTGCTGATCCATTTCACCGGATAACCCGCATAAAAGTCCATGGCGGTGCCACTTACCTGCATGCCGAAGAAATGGTCCTGGTCCAGTTTGTTGGCAGCAGCCCATTGGCCGGCTTGGGCATTGGCTTGGAACCGCAAAAGGTTCGGGTAGAAGTGACCATTCATTGCCAGCCCAATACTGACCATGACGACCACCGAAGTGGATGGTAGAGCATGCAGCCATTCCTTCCGCCGGAAGAGAAGGATGGTAATGGGAATAACCAATAAGGACAGGGCCGCGAACGGCCATCTTCCATCCGGAAAAACCACGATCAAAAGCGCGGTGCTCAACGTCCACAGCAGTGATAGTATTACGCAGTGTGCAACTGCCAAGGTCTTGTTGATCGCCGCCAGTGGTCCAGCGCCAAGCACGGCGAAGAATGGTAGCGCAACATAGAGGTAATGCGGCAATTTGAATTGGGAAAGTGAGATAGCCAGAAATACGAGTACAGCGCCTGAAAGGCTGGCATACTCCGGCAGTTCCTTGTGCTTGATCATTGCGCGCAAGCCCTTCCAAAGCCCTATAAGTACAAAGAGGATCCACGGCAAGAGCTGCCAGAGCAATTCGTGGGTGAAGAAGAACACGGAAGAATCATCCTTCCAACGGTTGCCGCCCGTAATGCGACCAAAGCTCTGTTCCCAGAAATAGAAGCGTAGCCCATGGACCCCATGCTGCCCATAGAGGCCAATGCACATTGGGACCAAGCACATTGCGATCAAAAGTGGAACCAGCAGTACCTCCATTTGGAACAACTTCTTCACTCTACCTGTGAACAGTAGTTGACCTCCCAACGCACATAAGGGAGCGATGGCACCGATCGGACCCTTGGCCAGCATTGCTGCACCAATAGCCAACGAACACAAGATGAGGTAGCGCGATGCATCGGTCTCCAACCAAGCACACCCGAGCCAAACAGCCGTGATCACCATGGCAGTGAGCAGCGTATCGCAGCGCACATCATTCGTCATTAGGAAAAAGGCCGCACTACATCCGAATATCACCGTGGCGAGCCTCGCAACTTGAATATCATGATAAAGTCTCGTGAACCGGAACGTGGAATACAGTCCTAGAAATGCGAAGAGCACGCTGGGTAGCCGATAGCTCCAAGTATGGACACCGAAAACCTTGAAGGAGATGGCGGAAACCCAAAAAAGCAAAGGGGGTTTGTCCAAGTAGTCGTTCCCTCTGAAAAAGAGCTCCAGTACATTACCATGGAGCATCATGTCCCTGGACATACCGGCATATTGAGCGGCATCCACTTCCATGATATCGAGGTCCATGCCGAGCAGGACAACGGCGAGAACCGCGAACAGTGCAATTAGAAAGGAGCGTTGGGACACGGGGCGAAAATAGAATGGATGTTAAGTTGGTACGGCCTTATGCCCAGTTGATCGTAACATTGCGCTAGAGAGATAGGACATGGGACGCCGCGCGATCGGGACCTTGATGTTGTTGGCCACGTTGAGCGTGGTCGGTGTTTTGGTGATCCAACTGTTGTGGTTGCGTCAGGCCTCGCACTACCAGCTGGAACAGGCAGCATTGAACCAGGAGCAAGCGATCCAACTGGAGAAACAGTTCAATGACCGGGTCGTGATCGCCCTCACGGATGTCACCGAGCAGATCCTATCTATCACGCAGGACCCCACGGACCTCTATGATGCGGTGAAGCAGGAACGGCCGAACTACTTTGCCGTAACGATCAATGACACGTTGCATCCCTACTTGTTGGAATCGTTGTTACGGAAGGAGTTCAGCAGGCGGAACATCCACGAGGATTTTGAGTACGGGATCTACGACTGCTTCACGGACAGTATCGTTTACGGGAACTATGTTTCATTGGACACCGCGATCGCGGACACGGTACACCACAGCAAATTGCAGAAGCTGGACAAGGACGGGCATTACTTCGGGATCTTCTTTCCGAATCGCACGAGCACCTTGTGGGAAACCGGGAACGACAGCACCTGGACGTGGATCTTTCCGGCGGTGGTCACTCTGATCGTGTTCGGCTTTTTCGCTTACAGTGTTTGGGTGATCCTGAGGCAGAAGAAGCTGAGCGAGATGAAGAACGACTTCATCGGGAACATGACCCACGAGCTGAAGACACCGATCAGCACCATTGCGCTGAGCAGTGAAGTGATCAGTGATCCGGACATTGTGAAAGAACCGGAGCGTCTAAAGGAATATGCACGGATCATTCGAAGCGAAAATGAACGTTTGCGCATTCAGGTTGAACGGGTGCTACAGCTATCCACTTTGGACAAGGACAGCTTGGAACTGAAACGCGAGCCTGTGGATATGCACGAGATCACAGAAGAGGTACGAGAGCATTTCCAATTGGCCTTCAAGGAGCGCAATTGCGAACTGGATCTGGAGTTGCGGGCCATCCATCGCATCGTGATCGGTGATCGGGTCCACTTGGTGAACGCGGTGACCAATTTGGTGGACAACGCATTGAAGTACGGGCCCGACGGAACTAAGGTATATGTGCGTACCGCGGATCGTGCAAGTAATATGACCCTCTCTGTACAAGACCAGGGGATCGGGATCGGGAAGGACGATCAACGGTACATCTTCGAGCGCTTCTTCAGGGTGCATACCGGCAACGTGCATAACGTAAAGGGGTTCGGTTTAGGCCTTCATTACGTGGACCATATTGCACGGGCCCATCACGGATCGATAACCGTTGAAAGCGAACTGGGGAAGGGTAGTACATTCACATTGACATTACCGGTAACTCGGACATGAACAAATAAGTGATCGATGAAGATCGACGAAAAGCAAGCGAGTATCCTTTTGGTGGAGGATGATCAGAACCTGGGTTTCGTGGTACAGGATGCCTTGAAGCGAAAGGGATACAACGTCCACCTGTGTCGTGATGGCAAGGAAGGGCTTCGGCAATTCAACGAGCACCCTTATGACTTGTGTGTGCTTGACGTGATGTTACCGCACAAGGACGGGTTCAGTTTGGCCGAGGACATCCGTACCGTGAATGCGGAAGTACCGATCGTGTTCCTCACTGCAAAGACGCAGACCGAAGATCGGATCGCCGGATTCAAAGCTGGTGGAGATGATTACATGACCAAGCCATTCAGCCAAGAGGAATTGGTACTGCGGATAGAAGCCATACTACGCCGCACGCATGGTCGCACGGACGACCCACGCCACCGGGACAAGTTCGAATTGGGCGAGTACACGTTCGATCACCGCAATCTTCAGCTGAGCCATCCGACCGAAGAAAGAAAGCTCACCAAAAAAGAAGCGGAGGTATTGCGGCTCTTGTGCATGCATACCGACCAAGTACTTGCTCGCGAACTGGTCTTGAACATGGTTTGGGGAGATGACACCTACTTCCTTGGCCGCAGTTTGGACGTATTTATAAGTCGTCTTCGAAAATATTTGAAGCATGATCCCGAAGTACAGATCGTGAACGTACATGGTGTCGGTTTCAAATTGCAAGTCGGCTGAATGATCGTTCAACCCATCGAATGGGCGTGAGAATATCCCAAGTATTAATGGGGTTGTAGAAGGTATCCTCATTTCAAATGAAGGAGCCACTTACCGTACAATGAACATGATGTCCTGTTGTTCAGGACGGACATTGAGGGATCGTCGGGATGTCTCGTTCAGGATATTAACAATGCGAAGTGTGAACTATTTACATGGACCTTGCGTATGCATGTCGCGCACTCGATTACGTTTGACGCAAACAAAAACCATTTCGCCATGGCTAAGAAAGTAGCAAAGAAGACAGTGAAAAAGGTAACCGCCAAGAAACCAGCAGCGCCCAAGAAGGCCAACGCTAAGAAGGCAGGTGCCAAGAAAGTTGCCAAGAAGGCAGCTCCAAAGAAAGCAGCAGCTAAGAAAGCTGGTGCAAAGAAGGCCGCTCCTAAGAAGGCAGCTAAGAAGGCCGCTCCTAAGAAAGCAGCTAAGAAAGCAGCTCCTAAGAAAGCAGCGAAGAAAGCGGCTAAGAAGGCAGCTACGAAGAAGTAAGCGGCGTTCAAGTTACGCGTGGAAGGCCCCGAGTGATCGGGGCCTTTCGCTTTTCCAGAACTACCGTTCAAGGGTCGATCGACCAGTATATGATCCACTGTCGCGCTAATTGCCGACCGAACGAGGTAGTGTGATATGGGTTCGGGACCTATGTTGCCTAGAATTGAAAAGCGCGCCGACCAAGGCGCGCGTTTCAAATAAATGAATGAAGCAATGTCAGGCACTACCTAGGGCATCCTTGACCAAGGCAGCGATCGTAGCTCCGTCGGCCTTCCCTGCCAACTGCTTGTTCACCGCACCGATCACCTTGCCCATATCGGCCATGGAGGTTGCCTTCATGGTTTCGATCGTTTCCTGGACCACTTTACCGATCTCTTGCTCGCTCATCCGAGCAGGGAGGTAGTGTTCGATCACCAAGGCCTGCGCTTCCTCTTCGCTGGCCAGCTCCGGTCGAAGTTGGGCATTGTAGATGGCTGCACTTTCCTGGCGTTGCTTCAACATCTTCTGCAAGATCTTCATGCCCACGGACTCCTCCAACTCTCCCTGTGCCCCTTCCTTGGTCAGTTCGAGGAGGATCGCACTTTTGATCGCGCGCAACGCATTAAGCTTGACCTTATCGCGCGCCAACATCGCCTTTTTGATGTCGGCATCTATCTGTTCTTGCAGCTTCATATTTGTCGTGTTGATCTCGGTTGCAACTGGAACGAAAGTTAG
>Ga0209063_1000953_pt1 | contig 16240 bp, 9 predicted proteins | sample KloWWTmeKNB19Kit_FD_187177 | JGI IMG/M metagenome (GOLD analysis project Ga0209063, IMG submission 187177) | Active sludge microbial communities from Klosterneuburg, Austria, studying microevolution and ecology of nitrifiers - Klosterneuburg... | ecosystem: Engineered > WWTP > Aerobic digester >...
TCCAAGCGGCTTGGGTCGTATATCGAGACGCCCACTGCCCATCCATGCTTGATATCTCTAGCACGTGCTGCAACTGAACGGAATGAGCGCGATTGGAGACAAGCTTGGGATATGCGGCGTGGGCTTCAAGCAGAACATGCCCGTCTTGCTGAATATGAGACCGTGCTCCAGAGAATTGAAGTTACAGTGCCCAGCCTCGCGGCGTTCATCAGGACACAAGAAGGCCAAGCTGAATTTTCGGAACGGTTTGATCAATTACGAGAGGCATGGCAATGGGCTTCGGCTAGCGCTTGGGTCAGAGCAGTGTCTGATGAAGGTACATACTCCCAAGCCGCGTATCGCCAGAGACTTCTCGAAGATAAGATCCAAGTTAAGACCGAGGAGATTGCCGGCATGATGGCTTGGTCCTCTTTCCTTGGGCGCTTGGATGACCCAACGATTCAAGCGTTGAACGGATGGCGACAAGCACATCAAAGATTAGGGGCTGGTACTGGAAGGAACGCTTCGAAATTGCGAAGAACAGAGAGAGAGTTCTGGAATAAGTGCGTGCCCAAAATGCCTGCATGGGTCATGCCGTTGCACCATGTTTGGGGAACCATTGACGCGAAACCCGGCCTGTTCGACACGGTGATTATAGACGAAGCCTCACAGGCGGGTATTGAGGCGCTTGTACTCTTGGGCTTAGCTAAGAGAGTTATTGTAGTTGGAGATAACATGCAGAACAGCCCGGAGGCTGTCGGAGTGTTGGAGGATGACATTCAGAGCCTCATCAACGAACACCTTGGCGACTTCGTGGCAAGAAACCTGTATCACGTTGCGACGAGTCTCTTTGATCACGCCGAACGAGTGTTTGGCAACATGGTCTCCTTACGGGAGCACTTCCGTTGTGTCCCGGATATCATTCGGTTCAGCAATGACCTGTGTTACTCAGATGCGCCTCTCGTGCCATTGCGCCAAGTCAGGCCAGATAGTCTTGAACCTCTGAAGAGGCAGTTTGTCGAGACCGGATATTGTGAGGGCAATGCTGACAGAATAATTAATCGCCCGGAGGCCGAAGCGCTCGTTGCGGCCCTTCTTAAGTGCCACAAAGATCCAGCCTATGCGGACAAGACCTTTGGAGTGATCACTCTGCAAGGCCATGCACAAGCAGAACTTATTGATGAGATGTTGGCAAAGGCCATCGAGCCGCATGAACGCCACGAACGGAAAATCCGCTGTGGGGCCTCTGCTACCTTCCAAGGAGACCAGCGCGATGTCATGTTCCTTTCCATGGTGATGGCACCGAACCGTAACTCAACTTCCTTGACCACACTGCCTGCGCAAAGGCGGTACAATGTCGCAATGAGCCGAGCGCGTGATCAAGTCTGGTTGTTCCACAGTGTGGCAACTAGTGACCTCGGCCCACGGTGTTTGCGAAGAAGGCTCATAGGCTACTTCAATGCACCGAATCGCGAGTTGCCCATCGACCTGCTTGAGCTCAGGGAAAGTCTTACTCGGCTAGTGAGCAATTCACCCCGTGAGCTTGGCGACCAACCTGTGCCTTTCGACAGTTGGTTCGAAGTGGATGTTGCTCTGGAATTGCTCAATCGCAATTACCGTATTCGGCCTCAGTACAAGGTAGCGAGCAAACGGATCGATCTGGTCATCGAAGGGCTTGAGGCTCGGTTAGCAGTAGAGTGTGACGGTGAATTCTGGCACGGACCAGAGCAGTATGATGCCGATGCTTACCGGCAGAGCCAATTAGAACGGGCTGGCTGGGTCTTCGTCAGGATCCGTGAATCAGGATTCTATGCCAATCGCACGGCTGCTATGGCAGAGGTCATTAAGGCATGCTCCGACCTCGGCATTCGACCTGTTCACGAAGAATCAGAAACGGAGACGGAACCGGAGTCATTCAGTGAAGAGCTACCATCAAGTGCAAAAGAGAATGGCAAAGGGCTTGAAGACTCTGAGGAAGCCAATGGTCAGGACGCTTCATCAGATGATCCCTTTGCCGCGTACGACCCCACCTTGGCCTATCCTGATCCACGAGAGGCACCGGCTGCACAAATCAAGGCTGCTTTGAGGGAAATCATCAAGCGTGACGGGCCGTTAACCCGGTTCTCTGTTTACCGGCTCTACGCACAAGGTTCGCCATTCGTCCAACGAGTAGGAAACACTATGCGTGCCGCACTGAACCGTCACATCGCTGCCCTTCTCCGTACAGGTGAAATAGAGCAGTTGGACGAGTTCGGCGACGGGTCAAACGAAGGCGTAGTTCTTCGGCTTTCAGGATGCACCGTAGTAAAAGAGCGGCCCGCCGGAAAAAGGAACCTCACGGAGATTCCACCATCTGAGCTGATTGCTGTCATCCAGCAGATTCTTGCGTCTTCAGGTAAAAGAATGGATGATGAGCAAGTTTGCCATCAAGTACTCTTCCACTACAAGTTCTACAGTCTTACACAGGTCAGGAAGCGTCATCTGCGACGCGTATTGGCCACCATGCGTCAAACGCAGCAGAGTACAATGTTCTAAGCGTCAATACAGTTCTCCGTTGAATCAACTTTGAATGGATTAGCGCGATTTGACAATGGACAAGCCGAAGGATCCAACAAGTAGCGCAGGGCACGATTCCAGGAAGACTCCGCTCCGCAGCATGTTGCGCGATCCAGTGGAGCACGGCCTTTGGGACCAATTGTACCCGATCATCGCACAATGGGATCAGCGACCCTATTTCAAGGATGTTGCGTTTCGCTTACAGCTCGGTGCAGCGGCCTATCTCTTCGCCGCGAAGGATCGGATAATCACAGAAGAACAGTCGCGAAAATGGAGAGAGGTCCAAGCCTACTTCATAGCGGTGACCGAATACAAAAGCGTTGGCGCAGTCGGGAACAGATTAGCTGAACATGGGGACGAGGTGGGGGCGGCAAATGTCCGCGCGTTCGGTGCGCGTATCGGACCAAAGCTCGAATCGGCCCAACGCAAGGAGGAACGCATACGTGCGGATCTAAAGCAACTTTTAGAGGAGGGCGGGCTGTCGACCTTACTAGCTGACGAGCGGTTTGTACCTCTGCCATATAGCCAGCATTATGGTGATGTGCCAGTGGCGTTCAGCGTCGGTCAAACGAGCCTCATCGGGGAAGCCAGCCTGCGCGTAAAGGACCTATTTGCTTCCTTGGATGATCGGGAGGGGATACGCATCGTATGCGACATGTACCCGCCTGCTGTCCATTGCAATCATCACGATCGATTTGATCAGCGCGTATACGATTGTCTTCCTTCCCGCCGCTTGTTCGATTGGTTCGGACACATTCCTGAGCGCTGGACTGAGTTTCAGCACTACCACCACCGCGAACTTCACGCGGATCATCGCGGCATGTTGAAGCTGCTTCAGTTACTCAGCAAGGGGCCGACCACACTGCTACATTTGAAACGTGGGGAATACTCCATCGCCTTATCGTTGTACAACTATCTGCTGTCCCATTACCCACACGTGTTCAGTCTGAGATGAGGACTATTATTTTCCATGCCTCCTGCAAAGCTTCTTAGTTCAATACGACCGAACAGGTATGGAGCTGAAGCCTCGGATCTGCACTCCATGAAACCAACACGCTACCGGTCCGGTAGCAGACCACCAACACGCGGTATCGCGTTCCGCGCTGAAGGCTGAAGACTGCCGGAAGCTTCAGAGCCTTGTGTGAGGTTTTTGAGCTAGCACAAGACCAACTGGCCACAAGCGGCATTGGCGTCAATTACTAACATTGATTCCTGATACCTTTTCTTTGCATTCACTTGCACGATGGCAACGAAAGAGACGACACACAACCACTGGGTACCTAAGACCTACCTCAACAGATTCGCCGTTGAACTTGAACAAGATGTCTTCCGGTTACATGTATTGAACAAGGATAGTAGAGAGAAGTCATTTCCAGCTGGGACAAGGGATATCTGTGTGAAAAAGAAGTTCTACACCCTGCCAGGAGAGACCGAAGAAGAACGCCAACTTGTTGAGCGCATCTACGGAGATCACTGGGAGTCAGACTATCACCGAGTTGTTGATTTGGTAACGGATGATGATCGCAAGGTGATCAACGATGAGACGCGCCATTTCGTGATTAGCACTGTTACTTCGCTGCTCTTCCGGACCATCAAATGGCAGTTGAAACAGGATGGAATGATGAGGCAGGTATTCACTGCGGCAGTGCAGCACTCGATGGCTTCGGGTGCTGAATACGTAATGATTGAAAACGAGCGAATTTCACTGGTTGGTAAGTCGATTGACGAACTTGTGAAGGACTTTGAGAAGAGAGGTCGACCCGCACGAATCATTACCCAACTCAAGATGGCAATTCGACTGGCTCAGGTTAGGATGAACGACGCGATTGGGGTAGTGAAGCTTGACGGACCCGATAATTTCATCACTTCGGACCATCCGGTAGGGATATGGAACCAAAATGACGGGATAATTGTTCCCTTCTCCCCGACAAATGTTCTATCCCTACCTGTCAACAACAAATACCGAATAGACTTGTACCCACCCAGTGACATTCGCGGAAAAAATCACATTGCTCGCGTAGTGCATTCAGGTCTCATGGCTACCGCAGAAGCAGCAGTGAGCAACGATATTCAATTTCAACAATGCGAGTATTACTTGCTCGGTGACCAAAAAACCCTGGATCATTTTGATTCGACACGAAATGACCAAGCTCTCGTCGATAGTATAATGGCTGAGTACAAGATCAAGATTCCAGCACTTATAGACCTTGCGAAATCGATGGGTATTGACCACAACAAGGTTTGAGCTATCGTTCATTTTCATTATGAATGGCTGAACCTCTAGGAAGCTATGGTCCGTACTTGGGCTTGAGCTGATACATTAACTCAAGCTGATTTCTGTTACCCCAAAGCCGAATGAACTTGTGCTCATATGCTTAGAAGTTTCGAGAAGCGCGAACTTGGCTATGTTGGATTTGTATTCCGTGTGATTCAGGAAGATTGGTGGACGTTCCGATCTTGGGCGAGCAATCGCCATTGTGAATTTCACACGAAAATTCTGCAACGCTGCGACCAGATCCTCTTCGATCAAGGCAGGGCCACCCTTTGCGTTGTATTTGCGAATTATCTCTCGTGTAAAATCAAATTGACCACTGACCTTGTCTGATGCTAGTCTCCTTGCTGAGAGTAACACCTGATAGGATAAGTCTCGCATGCTCGCATCGAAGCCGCGTTTTACATGGACGAAATTGAGTTCTTCGCTGTCCCAGATTAGAACGTCACATAGTTCGATGTTTTCATGGACGATCGTGTCAAGAACGAAACACTTTCCGCTAGCATGATTCATATAGGCATTGTTGTATTGTGCCTCAGTTCTCATGGCTTCGTTCCATTCCAGGTTGAAAAGTCCAGCCCCAGTATTACGTGCGACGAGTAATGTCGCAAACTGCGAATTCAATTCTGCTTCGAAATTTCCGCGCGCTTCATACCACTCAGTATCAACATGGAAAACGGGTCTTCCGTTGAACTCAATCTCACATGTTATGTGCTGAAGCACCGTCGCAGTCGTTGACTGGCGATCGCCCCTGAACCCTTTTACTCTACTCGACATTATGAGCCCGTTGAACTCGAATTGCGATAGATTCGGGTAGTTCTGGTAGATGTAACTCAAAGTTTCTCGGTAGATGGTTCTACGGTCTTGGACCTCGAATGCCGGCTTCATGGAGTTCTTGAAGTACACTTTATATACTTCGCTTTGCACAAATGATTCAAGCAATGATGGGTGCATAAAATCAATGTCCATTGGAATCATGAATTCAGAACGCGCTGGAGAGTTGCGCCGCTCCATGTCGTCACGGATTTCCTTCAATAATTGCTGGGTATACCTGCCATCGGAAACTTCCTTATCCTCAACGCGAACAAAGCATGTAAGGTGCTTCTGTGGCATCGCACCAAGTATTAGGGCAAGAATGCGAATCAGCTCTTGCAATTCCTCAAAAGAAACCTTTGGCAATAGCTTGAAGTAGGCTGCCACTTCAACAACCAAACGCGGCTTCTCAGATGCGATGAACCCGAATAGGTCTTTTGAAATATGCTCGCTTAGTTCGATAAGCATATTGGTCGGTACCATGCCAAATACCAATACTTCTTGAACCAATCTTTCGATACGTGGAACGCTACTCGAAGCAGCATCACCGCCAGTGACTCCGCGAGACCTAACCGAAAGGACGTTATCCTCTCCTGGAAGACTAATTCGCTCGTACAGGCCGGTCCCGAAGTGATGATTGATGTAGCGCTTGATCGCCATCATTCCAGAACCCGCAATGACGCAGAAAATCTGTTCTTGATGAACCATGAAGAGAACAAACGACAAGGTTCTTACTCTAAAATCACTGCCATCAGAAATGCCTTTTGGAATAAAACCCTGCCACGGTGATGGCCCATCATATGCTTCAAAATGATAGAAATAATGCTCGATGTCGCCGTATGTACTCATCGAAAGGTTCATCGCCCCTTCAACATGTTCCAGAGATGCATGGTGTTCTTTGCAAATGAATCGAATGCAATCATCATGTGCCTTGAACTTGACCAATTCAAAATGACTTCGATTGATCTGGAATACTGAAGTCGTCCGTTTGGAAATGTTCTCCTGCATGGTTCAAGAATCAGACTAATCCACCGTGCGACCGACTCATGTGTGAATAGTTCTAGGGAGTGAATGTCAAAGGAGCAATGTAGCCCCATCCTCTTTCAATAGCCCTCGCCCCCGGCCAGTGTCGCAGTTCTACGTAACCTCATGTCAGTTCACTGTTGGTTGCCCTACACCACCACCCTCACTCCACCTGCTCGATCTCGATCCGCCTCTCCATCGCCGCCCCCACACCATACACGGAATGCTGCAGGTCGTCCAAGCGATCGCTCACCGAGGCATCTGCGGTGCTTTTGCCAAAGGGTTGCTTCACCACCACCAGCTGGCCGCCGTTGGTGGCGGTGCCGTTGAGGTAGGGTAGGAGTGCGCCGTGGTCGGTGCGTTCCAGGTAATGCACCAGCGTGGCGATGCGGCGCAGCGAGAGATTCTTGTTGTAATCGCTTTTGGCCAAGGGGCTGGCGTAGCCGCGCACCTGCAGGGTGATCTGCTGGCCTTCGTCCAGCGCTTCCTTCAGCAGGGCGGTGAACTGGTTGAGCTGGGCGAAGCCGTGGTCCACCTGCTGGGTGAAGAAGGCATCATCCGCGCCGCTTGCGATCCCAATGCCCACCTTGGTCCCTGTGGCCGGATCCTCCAACGGGTGGAACCGCTCAACCATGTCCTCCAAAAACGCGAGGACCTCCGGCGATCCACTGGGCCAGATCTCTTCGGTGCGGAACCAGCAAGGCAGCACACAAGCCGAGAACATCCGGTCCTGCAATGCAGGCGGATGGGCCTGGCCGGACCAAGCACGCAGTCGGTCAGCTGCGGCCGGGTCGAAAGAGGCGGCTGCGGAAGCATACAATACACGGCCTTGTGCGCCACGTCGGATCTGCGTGATGGCAGGATAGGCCGAGACCGGCGCAGCGAAAGCATCCACTCCGTGCATCTCGAACATCGCATCCACGGCGAACTGCTGGCTTATGAGTTTGCGCAGCTTCCGTCCGTAAGCATTGTGTTGCCATCGATCAGCGACGATGTAGCACAAGCGACCTTCTGCTTTGAGGGACCGAAGGCCCTTTTCAATGAACCCGACGAAGATGTCAGTACCCATGGTCATGGTATTCCACAGACCGATGTACGCATTGCGGCGCGCCTCCGGAATTTCCTGCGCACGGATGTATGGTGGATTACCGATCACAAGATCGAATTCGATCTCATCGGCTGCAAGCAAAAAATCCGCGTGTCGGATCCAATGCTCAACGATCGCGTCCGCTCCGGTCCATCCATCAGTAACCAAGAATTCCACTACACGCTCGCGAGCAGTCCGCACGTTGTCCGCTTGAAGGTCATAAGCGCGAATAGCGTTCCGTGCATCGCTCAGTGGCCTATTGTTGGCCCGCAGCGATCGTGAAAGCCGCTGAACAATGCGCAACAAGAACGCACCATCGCCACATGCAGGCTCCAAGAGCTTGACCAACGCAAGGTCACGCTCGGAGCGATAGTTGGCTAGGTCCAACATCAGGTCAACGACCCAGGCCTTGGTATAGACAGCACCGTGTTTATCCCCATCCTCGATCGGCCCAAGCGGGCGAACGAGCTCCAAGAGTTCACTTCGGTCCAGTAACGTGAGTTGTTCGCCGGTCATGTTCTCGAAAGAGCGATGGTCTAACCCTGCGAAGGTCGCTCTGGAATTTCAAAGGAACGCATAGAGGTGGATTCCTCTTTCCCGTCGCCTCCGTGTGCTGGTCAACTATGGAGTACAGCCCCATCAGTGACCCGTGCCTACGGCAGGCGGGCCCGGTCCCTTCATACAGGAACGCAGGTCATGTTCGGGCCGGGAATACTGGTGGAAGCGGGGGGCATTCGGCCTTCAGGCGTATTCCGGCAGTCAGGCATATAAGCTCTCCGAAAGCCGTACTCCAAGCCGCTCGTGCTATTTTGCCGACCATGTCCGCGAAGGAGGCGCAAGCCCGCATCAAGATCAACAAGCTGCTGGAAGAGGCCGGGTGGCGCTTTCTGGCGGATGAGAATGGCCCCGCGAACATCACGCTGGAAACGGGTGTGAGCGTGACGCCGGAGTACATGGCCGCTACCTATGGCGATGACTTCGAGAAGACGAAGAAGGGCTACATCGACTACGTGCTGGTGAACAGCGATGGCTTTCCCATTGCGCTATTGGAGGCCAAGCGCGAAAGCATCCATCCGCTGAACGCGAAGGAGCAGGCGCGTACGTATGCCATTGCGGCCAAGGTCCAGTACGTCATCCTCAGCAACGGCAACCTACACTACCTGTGGGAACTGGAGCGCGGCGATCCACAAGTGATCAGCCGCTTCCCATCGCCCGAATCGCTGGGGGCGCTGAAGCATTTCCGTCCGGACAGGGAGAAGCTGGTGCACGAACCGGTGGGCGACGATTACATCGCGTTGACGCAATTACCCAACTATGCCCGCCGTCCGGAATGGAATGATGCCTCACTGAAGGCCGACTTCATCGAGAAGAACAAGCTGCGCTTCCTGCGGCCTTACCAGATGGGCGCAGTGCAGGCGATCCAGCAGGCGGTTGGCGAAGGCAAGGACCGTTTCCTCTTCGAGATGGCCACCGGTACGGGCAAGACGCTCACCAGTGGCGCGCTCATCAAGCTGTTCCTGCGTACAGGCAATGCGCGAAAGGTGCTCTTCCTTGTGGACCGCTTGGAATTGGAGGACCAGGCCAAGCGCGCCTTCCTCATGCAATTGCACAACGACTTCGCCGTCTGCGTGTACAAGGAGGACCCGGAGAACTGGCAAAAGGCGGAAGTGGTGGTGAGCACGGTGCAAACCCTGCTCGCGGGCAACAAGTACCGCGACCGCTTCGAGCCGACGGACTTCGACCTCATCATCAGCGATGAGGCGCACCGCAGCATCGGCGGGAACAGCCGGGCGGTCTTCGAATATTTCCACGGTTACAAGCTCGGGCTCACGGCCACGCCGCGTGATTACCTCAAAGGCTTGGATGACAAGGACGGTACCGAGGATCCACGCGCCTTTGAGATGCGCTTATTGAAGGATACCTACACCACCTTCGGCTGCGCCGACGGCACGCCCACCTTCCGGTACACTTTGCTGGACGGTGTGCGCGACGGCTATTTGGTGAACCCGATAACGCTGGACGCCCGCACCGAGATCACCACGCAGCTGCTCAGCGAGGAAGGCTATGCGGTGACCACCGTGAACGATGAGGGGGAAGAAGAGGAGGAGACCTTTGTACATCGCCAGTTCGAGCGGAAGTTCTTCAGCCCGGAGACCAACGCGGCGTTCTGCCAGACTTTTTTGGACAACGCGCTGATGGACCCCATCAACGGGGAATGCGGCAAGAGCCTCGTGTTCTGCGTGAGCCAAGCCCATGCCCGGAAGATCACGCAGCGGCTCAACGAGCTCGCGACCGCCCGCTGGCCGGGGCGCTACCAAAGCAACTTCGCCGTGCAGGTCACTTCGCTGGTGCAGGACGCGCAGCAGATGACCACCAACTTCTCCCACAACAAATTGCTCGGCACCAGCAACGTGCTGCCGGGCTATCGCACCAGCAAGGCCCGCGTGTGCGTTACCGTGGGCATGATGACCACCGGCTACGATTGCGAGGACCTCTTGAACGTGGTACTCATGCGGCCCGTCTTCAGCCCCAGCGATTTCGTGCAGATGAAGGGGCGCGGCACACGCAAATGGAATTTCACCCATAGCGAGCGCGATGAAGCAGGCGGTACCGAAACAGTGAGCCACCCCAAGGCCGCCTTCAAGCTCTTCGACTTCTTCGCCAATTGCGAGTATTTCGAGAAGACCTTCGACTACGACGAGAAGCTGAAGGTGACCGTGCCGCAGGGCGGAAGCCCGCAGCCGCCCCAGCCACCACCCACGCCCAGAGGCGGCTTTGAGAACCAAGAAGCCGATCCGTTGCGGACCTTGGTGGTGAGCGACGTGGGGCCGCAGGGCATGCGCGTGGACCGCGAGATGTACCGCGACCGCTTCGAGGAACGCATCCGCGCGGACGCCATGGTGAAGCGCAACGTGGAAGCGGGCAACTGGGACCAAGTGCTCCACTACATCAAGTCCGAAGTGCTGGACAAGCCGGAGGACTTCTTCACGTTGGAAAAACTGCGCAAGGCCTACACCGTGGACCGCAAGCTGAGCCTGCGCGAGGTGGTGGAGAAGATCTTCGGCATCATCCCGCGCTTCAAGGTGAAGGATGAACTGCTGGAGGAGGAATTCCAAAAATTCGTGAGCATCAACCCGCCGCCGGAGGACGAGAACGTCACCGCGCTGCGCCACTTCTTCAAGGCCTACATCGTGGACCAGGATGTGCGCGAGATCATCAAACAAAAGGAGTTCCAGCGCTTGGCCAACCACCCGGCCATGACCATGGACGAGTTCAGGGCCATTTCACCGATCAATCGCGAACGTGTACCCGACTATGTGGACACCTACGTGAAACTCGACCAGTTCGCGGCATAGGCCGGACCTTAGCGCCATGGAACTCCTTCCACCGGACCATCTCGCCGCCTACCGCGCCCAGCTCACCGTCCCGCTGGACGAGGGCCTTGCCGAAGTGCGCGAAGCTGTGAATGGTGGCACCGGGCAACTGCTGCGCCTCTATGAGAGCGCCGTGTTCAGCAGCCAGATCGAAGGCAGCAAGGTCACGCTGAACATCTTCAAGCAGACCATGGAGGCCGCCGGTACCAAGCCCAAGCCGCGCGAGGTGCAGGAAGTCCACGACCTGGTGCTGGCCTATCAATTCGCGCAGGGGCATCCGCTCAACATGGCGAACTTGCTGCAAGCGCATCGCATCCTCGCGGCGCTGCTCGTGCATGGCAACGACCAAGGCGCATGGCGCACCAAGGGCGTGAAGGTGGGCAACGCCTTCGTTACCGTCTACATGGCCCCGCACCAACAGCTCGTGCCCGGCCTGATGGAGCAATTGATGCGCGAGACCGATGCGCTGCTCCAGCGCGAACTGGCCGTGGATGAAGTGTTCCACTATGCGGCGCTGCTCCATCTCGTCTTCGCCAAGGTGCACCCGTTCATGGACGGCAACGGCCGCACCGCGCGCCTGCTGGAAAAATGGTTCCTCGCCCACCACCTCGGCCCGCTGGCGTGGAGCATCCGCAGCGAACAGGTCTACATCCGCGACCTGGACCGCTACTACGACACCCTCGCCGACCTAGGCCCTGCGTGGGGCAGCCTGCACTGGGAAAAATGCGTGCCCTTCCTGCTGATGCTGCCCGGGGCCTTGCGCAATAAATAACCTTCGACCCGATCCCGTGATCCGTACGCATGCTTGACTCCACCACCAAACGCCGCATCGACGATTGCCGGGACATCCTCGTGGGCAAAGTGCCCGACCCCAAGAGCCAGATCGAGCAGATCACCGTGGCGCTGATCTACAAGTTCATGCACGACATGGACCAGCAGGCCGTGGGCTTGGGCGGCAAGGCCACCTTCTTCGCGAAGCACACGATGAAGGTGAAGGAAGACGGCGAGGAAAAGGAAGTGACCGTGGACTACGCGCAATATGCTTGGCCGCAGCTGTCCGCCGAGGACCTCAGCGGCGAAGACCGCGTGAAGCTATACGGTGCTGCGCTGGAGAGCATGGAGGAGAACCCCGGCCTGCCTTCGCTGTTCCGGGACATCTTCAAGAACGCCTACCTGCCGTATCGCGACCCCGCCACCTTGCGCGAATTTCTCAAGCGCATCAACGCGTTCAGCTATGACCATAGCGAGAAGCTGGGCGATGCCTTCGAATACCTGCTGAGCATCATGGGCAGCCAAGGCGATGCCGGGCAGTTCCGCACGCCGCGGCATTTGATCGACTTCATGACGGCGATCCTCGATCCGAAGAAGACCGAGACCATCCTGGACCCCGCCTGCGGCACGGCGGGTTTCCTCATCAGCGCCTACAAGCACATCCTGCGGACCAACAGCAGCAACCATGAAGCCGACGACCTGCTGGCGTTCCAGCAGCACGGCATGAAGCTGGATGAACTGACCCTGAGCGCCAAGCAATACAGCGGCGACCGGATCACGCCGGACCAGCGCAAGAAGCTGGTGAAGAACCTCGTGGGCTACGACATCAGCCCGGACATGGTGCGCCTCTCCTTGGTGAACCTCTACCTGCACGGCTTCCCCGACCCGCACATCTACGAGTACGATACCCTCACCAGCGACGAGCGCTGGGAGGACCGCTTCGATGTGATCCTGGCCAACCCGCCCTTTATGAGCCCGAAAGGCGGCATCAAGCCGCACGGCAAATTCGGCATACCGAGCAAACGCAGTGAGGTGCTCTTCGTGGACTATATCGCCGAGCACCTCAACCTCAACGGCCGCGCAATGGTGGTGGTGCCGGAGGGCATCATCTTCCAAAGCGGCAAGGCCTACAAGGCGCTGCGCAAAAAGCTGGTGGACGAGCACTACCTCGTGGGTGTGGTGAGCGTGCCCGGCGGCGTGTTCAACCCGTACAGTGGCGTGAAGACCAGCTTGCACTGGTTCGATCGCGCGCTGGCGCGGAAAACGGACAAATTGCTCTTCGTGAAGGTGGAGGCCGACGGTTTCGACCTCGGCGCGCAACGCAGGCCCATTGCGCAGAATGACCTGCCGGAGGCGTTTGCGTTGATGCTTGCTTACAAGCAGGCATTGGTGGATGGAACGAAGTGGGAAGCGCCGAAGGGTTGGGTGGAGAAGGCGATCCAGGTGGAACGAAAAGTGATCTCGAAGAACGGTGAATACAGCTTGAGCGCTGATCGCTATCGAACCAATCTGAAGGTTAGTGGTGTCTTTCCGATGGTCGAGTTGCAAGAGGTCGTGGAAGAAGTCATCTCAGGCATATGGGGCGAAGATCCCGGCGTTGAGGAAGTGGAAGTGAAGGCTATTAAAGTTTCCAATATCAAAGAAGGCGGACGCGTGAACTACGAAGACGGAACTCTTCGATCCATCAATAAGAAGCAGTACGAACATAATCGGCTTCGACAAGGAGATATAATGGTCGTGAAGTCCAGCGGATCGAGCACCAATGTTGTCTCCGGGAAATGTGCACTCGTTGAAAAAGACATGGCTGGCTTCGTCCCAGTGAATTTTCTGATGACTCTGCGACCCAAGCCGACAATACTATCACGCTACCTGTACAACCTCTTGTCCGGAGATTCAGCACGCCAGCATGTGCTCAAGATTGTTGCAGGCTCGACCTATCCGAACATTAAAGCGAGCGATTACTTGATGTTCCGCATCCCGCTTCCCCCGCTTGCCGAGCAGGAAGCCTTGGTGGCGGAGGTGGAGGGCTACCAACAGGTGATCGACGGTGCGCGGCAGGTGTTGGCCCATTACCGTCCGCGCATCACCATCGATCCCGCTTGGCCGATGGTGGAGTTGGGGGAGGTCATCGATCTCGCAAGTGGAGAGTTCCTTCCGGCGAAGGACATGAAGGAGGGTCCACATGCAGTTTATGGCGGCAATGGAGTGAACGGCCGGCACAATGCATATTTGTTCGAAGAACCAACGATTGTGATCGGCCGCGTCGGCGCATACTGCGGTGCAGTTCACATGACAGAACCCAAGTCCTGGATCACGGACAATGGACTTTACGTGAAGAAGATCAAGAAGGAGGTTGATCGCGCATTCCTTAAGCAAATGCTGAGCGCGCTGAACTTGAATCAATACGCCAAAGTGGGCGGTCAGCCTTCTATCTCTCAAAGCACGGTCTTGAATCTGTCTATTCCTATTCCTCCACTCCCCGAGCAACAACGCATCGTAGCAGAGCTGGAAGAAGAACGCCGCTTGGTGGAGGCGAACAAGGCCTTGGTGGAGCGCATGGAGGCGAAGGTGCGGGAGCGGGTGGCGCGGGTGTGGGGCCTCGGCTCCGCTCGGCCTGACACAACCGCGGATCAGACGATCGGTGGCATTCCGGAGATCACTTCGGCCCCTCAAGCGCGATCGGGAAATGGACGTTTGGAATATCCGGAGTTCGCGGAGGTGAGCATGGCGGCGGAGCCGGTTGCAACCGCAGCCGATACGGCCCAACCCAAGCGCGGTCCGGGGCGGCCACCGAAAGGAAGCACTGCCGTAGCGGATGAGAGTGGGCCGGTGATCCTCGCCTACTTGGCAGCACACCCGGGCTGGTTCGCAAAGAGCGCCATCGTGGAGGCCACGGGCGTGGATGCCGCCAGCTGGAACGCGGCCATCAAGGGCCTGCTGGAGGCCGGGAAGGTGGAGCGGCAAGGGGAGAAGAAGGGGGCGCGGTATAGGGCGACGTGAACGGATGAAGCTCCCAGAGCGACATAGCATAACGGAGATCGTTCGGGTGCTCGACACGCGCAACCATCCGGTGCAGGTGATAGCGGATGATGTGCAGGACTATGTGGCCAAGCATAACCGGGGCAGCACCCCTTGCACCACCTTGCGCAATGAACTGCTGGCGCATGAATACGCCAAGCTGTGGAAGCTGCCCGTGCTGGAGGCCGCATTGTTAAAGGTGGATCCGGGACATGTGGGCAAGCATAGTTCCACGCTCTGCCAACCGGCTTTTTTCAAGCAGACCTGCTTTGCCACGCGGTTCCGCAAGGGGTCCACGGAGTTCAACGCCTTCCTGGACCAGACCAACTACTACGAGAGCAAGCGCTTCCACAACCGCGCGGACCTCTTGAAGATCGTCCTCTTCGACATCTGGCTGGCCAACGACGACCGCACGGCGGGCCATCCCAATCTCTTGGTAACTGCGGACGAGGAAGGGCACACCATTCGCGTGATGGACCACGAGGGCATCTTTTATGGCAACAACCCCGAGCGGGCCCTGCCGCTGCTCACCTTTGAGGACAGCCTGCTGGGCCACCCGGCCTTCAAGGCGTTGCTGGGCAAGTCGTTTCATAAGGATCCCCAGCTGGTGCAACAGGTTTGGGCAGAGGCCTATCTTTGTATCCAAGCCTGTGAACAGCGCACTGATGAGATCCTTACCTACCTCCCTGCCGATTGGCGGATCGATGTAGCCACCTTTAGGCCGCTGATACAGCAGCGGCTCTTTACGGAGGACTGGCTCCGTGCCATCCAGTTGCACTTCCACGAATTGCTCACCCAATGCTGAGCGCCATGAAAAGTTTCTATTCCATACTCTACGCGGGCATCAACCCGGCCTCCGGTGAAAAACTCGCCGTCGCCCTCTTCATGCGTGGTGCGGACAAGGAGCACTTCGCCTGGAGCAAGCACCGCACCAACGTGGTGCGCGAGCTGATGGGGGGCGATGCGCAGCGCCTGTTGGTGCAGAACCTGAAGGGCCTGCAACGCAAGTGCGAGGAAGGGGTGCAAGGGCAGGAAGGGCTTTTTGCAGGCAATGCCGACCAGCATGCCGCAGGAGGCTACGTGCTGAACGAACCCTACTTCAACTACCTCACCCGGTACAGCAAGAACCTCTTGGACTTCGGCCCGGTGACGCCCATCGATATCGAAGCCACCGAGCAGCGTTTCAACGACCTCTTCAAGCTCTTGGTGGACGACCGGTCCTCGGCCATCTCCAGAAGCCGCTCTGCAGACATCGACGAGGCCAAGGCCCAGCTGCGGGAGCGCATCAGCGCGCGCGTGAACTGGAATGCCGAGCTGAGCCAAGCGGATGTGCCCGGCCTGCTACTG
>Ga0209063_1000954_pt1 | contig 16226 bp, 10 predicted proteins | sample KloWWTmeKNB19Kit_FD_187177 | JGI IMG/M metagenome (GOLD analysis project Ga0209063, IMG submission 187177) | Active sludge microbial communities from Klosterneuburg, Austria, studying microevolution and ecology of nitrifiers - Klosterneuburg... | ecosystem: Engineered > WWTP > Aerobic digester >...
ACCCCAACCCCAACTCCTCCAACCCCAAGCATTAACACAAACAATAAGTACATAAATTTATACATATAATAATGTTTCAAACCACAAAAAGTTCAAATACATCTATTTCCTCTTTGATTCCTTTCCAAAATATATTTTCTTTCACGACTATATTCTATTTTTTTGAATTATAAAGATGGATAAAAAAATCTCTTAAAAATAGAGGTCAAGTGAAAGAAAGAATGGACTTTTTTGACTCAAATGGTAAAATAAAAATGCTTACTGTCAATCAAATCTCTATTTTAATTTTCTAAAGTGATAATTTTTGATAAGCTGGTTGTTATAATATTTATGAGACTCCTCAAAAACATTGCATCAATTTATTCCAAACATAAATAAATTCATAAACAAAAGCCCTCTAGATTCAAGAAAATAGTAGGAAAAATTGCAAATGTTGCTTCAATGGTCGTCCCTCCTAAATATAAGCCATTGGTAACAATAGGAAAAAATATCATTGATTAGTTTGCTGACAATGATTTCTCATTATCAAAAATGAAAGATCATGTAAAAGATAGTATTGTAGGAGGTTTAACAAATGCAAAGATATTTTAGGATCCCAAAAACTTCGCAAACTTATTCAAAAAATTTGATCTCAAAAATATTTTTAATTGAATAATATATTTTTTTATGGATTCAAATATTAGCTTAATTGCTCTAAACACATAGTCAGATTTCACAATATCGTCTCAAGGACAACGCATTGAAATAAAACTCACAAAAAAGCTGGATAAAAACAATGAGCATTTATTGAAATCATGTTACCAGATCAATAACATTGGCAATGATTATTAAGTTTACATAACAAGTGGAAACAACAATGCATTTATCAAGTCCAAGAAGTATACATCGTAAGATATCGGCAAAATGCTATAATTAGCAATTTGTTCTCATAAAGAACTCCAAACTTCTGATACAGTTGGTTTCATTAATATTGCGAAGAAAAGCAAAAATGTGATAATTATGAAAACAAAAAAAATAGGAAAAAAGAAAATATGATCATTATTTCAGATTTTATAAAATTATGCTTTCAAGAATCGACTAAACTTTATTTTTTTCGTAAATGATAGAGTTTTCTTCTAAATATTTTACTACCATTTCCAAAATAGTCTATTTTTCTTGTTCAGTCATATACATCATTTGGAATTTATTTTTGTAAGCATTTGCTATTTCATAAACGATTTTATTACCCATTTTATCTAATTTAAGATAGACTTTTTGATCTGACTTCAATGGCAACAAAACTTTTTGTTCATGAACGATTGGCTACATCGTATTAATATGTCTAATGTGAATAAATGATGAATCAATTGATACAAACTCAGCCAACCTGATGACCATTGCTATAAATCGTGTACAATAAAGTTTGAATGATGTGTATTCTTCTTTTTCTAAAAAGAAATTTACTGGATTTTCAAAAACTTTATTCATATCATTCTTATCAACTTGACCAAGAAATATTGATAATTAGTTCATTGACTTTTATTTTAACTTTTGTATATTAGCCTATGAATTTTTGACAATTTGAATTTGTTGTAAATGAGAGGCTATAGCTTATTTAATTATCTTTTCAATTAACTATCTTGTTTGAAATGTTTTAGCTTCATTTTCAACAGCAAACTGGCTAAAAGAGCCTTGTTTATATTAAAACTCACCTCTTGATACTTTACTCTTAATCGGAACTGGATTTGTAACGTTCTAACTTTATTTATCACTTAATATTGAGCTTCTTGCTACGTTCAGTTTTTATATTTGTTTTTTGAAATTTGCTGCCATTGTATAAATTATTAATGTGCAGGTAAGCAATCATAAAATATTTAGAATTATTAAATATTGTTAAAAGACTACAGAAATCAAATAGAAGAATGAGGAAAAACTATTTAATCGGGAGATATAAGAAGTAATTAGAAAAATAAGGAATTATTGATCAAGTCACAATCAATATGATGTGTGATGAGCTTCGTGCCATTTGATTATCAAATTTTCGAATTATTTTTAACAATTTAGTTAATTCTAGCTTCTATTTATTTGCTAAAACGAAACCCATTTGCATGAACTTTTTGAATGTCTTTTTTTTTTTACTTTATTTTTTTTTTATTTTTTTAGTCTTTCATATTTTTAAAATAATGAATGGACACAAATAAAGAATGATGTACATTACAGGACAACATCCATAAATATTAAAGACATTCAATGAGTTAAAAAGTTGGGAGTAATTGAAGAATTGGCACCAGAAATATACAATGTTTCGTGATGATGATGCTATAAGATAGCTATTTCGTTTATACCATGAATAAGCTAAAACTAAATAAAAAAATGAAACATTGTGTCCAAATCAAAGGTGGATGCTTGAAAATTGATTATTATAAATTTATGATTTAACAAATATTTCCCCCAGAAATAAGTTATCGCCAAGTGATCCCAAAAGGGTTTCCAAGTGTATTTAAATAATGGAACTTGGATCCTATGACATCTAATAAGCAGTGGGTTAACAATGATATTGTCAGATTCAACTTTATGAATTTAGGAAAAGGTGTATTTGATCCATTCAAATCATACCTTTAATTTACAATATCATGCAACCCAATTTCAACACCAGTCGGAGGACTCCAAATAGATAACTCTGCTCAATCTCTAATTCAACAAATGGTTTTATATTCAAATAGCAAATAAATATAGAGAATTAATGACTATTCAGTTTTAGCAGCATATTTAAATGATGTCGGGTTATCTTAGATGATATCATAAGGTCGGTAAACTTAAGGTTTAGGCTTTGGTTCATTTGATACAATGCCCCAGACTCGATCAAATGGTAATAATCTTTCAGCTACCACATCAATGCCTCAAGGAACATTTGGAGCTAGTACAACATTTCCAACGATTCCTAATGCTTATCCATCTCAGTCAAATCCTGGCCCATCTATAACGTCTTCTCAAACACCTTTAAGTATGGCAAATAAAATTGTTAAAGGGCATATTACGTCATCTAATGTAGCTGTTATGACGTACACAGCTAATATTAATAATGTGGGTGGAACAGGTTTAGGATAAACTTTATCAACATTGGGTTATGCTTCAAATGTTCGAGCAGAATACTTCAATAAATTCATCTAAAATAAATTTCCATAATCAACTTCAAGTATTCCAAATTATGAACTCATTGTTTCTCCAAAGTTAAGTTATAGTACAAAAAGTTCGGATAGAATATTTCCATTTTATTTTAATGAACAAGTTCCTTATCAAACTTTAGTTAGATAAAAAATACCTTTGGTTATAGCGCCTTCTGCATATAATTCTCCAATAAATAATCACATGCCTGTTCCAAATAAAGCTTCACTTTTAGGGTTTAATAATTTATATACACCTTTCTTTGCCAGAGGAACTTTCTAACCTTTAATATCACCAACAATACCACAGAATTCAATTTTATAAGGTGTTTTCGCTCCGACTAAAATACCTATTTTTAGAAGAAAGTTTAAATTGCCTGTTCTATCTGCTGTAATAGGAGTACTTATCGATCCAAGTCAATTTATCTTAATACCATTGCAGTCTATCAATTCTGCAATGATATAACTAACTTTAGATCCATATGCCTTTTTTACAACAGGTTATTCAGACGTTTGTTAATATGATAATATAGGAATGAAAGTCATGCAAAGAAGAAACTATGTCATCGAAAGAATTGAGTATAAACTTCAAACTTATTTCTTTGTTGACAAAGACGTTGAATAATTCATTTAAACCTCTCTTTTCAAATAGATAACAATAGTAACTAATTTCTGGGCGATGAGCAATCAATATCAAATTCCAGGAGGAACACCACCTAATAATACATATATTGTCGGCTGTAATTCGACACATTTGAATTAAATGGTGTGCTTATTTGTTTCTAATGATTATCAAAATTATTCTTTTTGTCGAAAACACTATCGATTATCAAACAATATCACCAAATTCTGGTCTAAATTAGCTGTGGATTACTGGCCACCTCAACCATATAAAGGAAATGCTGGAAATGTTGCTAGCAATTAAGTAGACTATGACAATTCTGTTTTTGTCTAAAATATATATTGGAGTGGCAATTATATGTTTTCGAAATCAGTTTTACCGAGAATCAATGCATATAACTTTGCTCTGAATTAAAGACCGTATGATGTCAAAAATAAATCAACATTTTATAATCAAGATTTTTTAGGAGGATATCCATCATAAATACCAGAAACAGCCATTAATGCTGATACAGCTATGGGTATGTCTTGGATTCATGAAAATCGATGTGTTGGTAAAGCCGCATTTGTTATCACATATACACCTTTTCAGCCAAATGATCACGTTCTCCAAGGCATAAATGTATCAGGATTGTCTAACTTTGAAGCTATTTTTTAGACAAATGGCAATTTTATGTTTCCGAGAGATCAGACTTTGTATATATTTACGAAAAGCACAGGAATTGTAAAATATGGGTCAGTTGAAATAAAAACATATGGAAGAGGATGATTTAAATTTTAAATTATAATTTTTATATAATGTGGGGCAACCAATCTAACTTTGATATTGTTTCATTGATTACAATGTTCACCAACATAGTCATGTGCGCTATTCTCGTTCATTCAGTGTATAACTAATCGAAACATAAAACAAAATAAGAAAAAAAGTGATTATTCATATCATTCAAACTTTATTAAAATTATCAATTATTCTCTTGACCCTTTCAAATCCTATTGGCAAACCACTACTTGCTCTTTAAAGTATTTTAGGAATTTGATGATATTTATCTATAAACTATTCAATTGGAACCATCGAAGATAAATCTTTTATGACATTCAATACTTGCTAAAAGAATTCCATAACTTTCACAAAAGCTTAATATTTTGCTGCATTTTTGCCTTTTCCTTTACCTCTGTTAATATATGCTTCAAATTACTAAACACTTTGTTTGAAAAACATTTTTAAGCTGTTGAGAGATTAAAATATTTATATAAATGTTCTTTCGTACAAATCTAAAATGTTCAATATTAAGTGAATATCTTTATCTCGTTGTTACAAAAGCCCTTAAATTTTTTTTTATCTTTATTTTCTTTATTTTTATTGAAGTAAAAATTATTCTTGTTGCTTTTTTACGTCTTCAAACTATTCAAAACCTGCTTTTTTCCTCACTGTTTATCGAAGTCGACGAAGGAATACTGCACTGGAATTTTAATTGATTATCATTTCAGTCAATTACTCTGCAGTTACATTTTAAGGTATTTTATTTTGCGATATACTTTTAAATATTTATTTTAACACTTAAATGACATTTTCATCAGGTGTACACATTTGAACAGCTAATCTATCGATTAACTGCTTAAAATCTTTAAAGTTTGATTGTTTTTCGACTTAATTTTTTAAATCTTCAATCTGAAGTTTTAGTTTTTAAATTTAACTAATTTTCTCATCACGAATACTCTATAAATTACTTATGAGAATTGTATTTGCTGATATAACATTTTGCTTATCAGCCAATGATTTTTAGCATTCAATAGCTTTTTGTTTCTGTTAATTAAGTTATTTTTCGAACTTTTTCTTCATTAATTACATTTCGCTTTTTGACTATTTCAGTGATGCTTCAGTTTCCACCAGTTTTTGTTATGACAATAAAAGTTTCTGATGAAGCTAAGGCATAATCATTTTAATTTATTATAAGAACTTATCTTAGCTTATATTATACCCAAATTACAGTAGACCACCTTTTATTGCTTTCATAACTTATTAAGTTTTTAATTCTTGTTAAAGTATGAGTTTTATATTTTAAATCATCTATTTTATCTTTGTTTGAACTGTCTTCTCTGATATTAACTTAGAATCCATAACATGGGATTTCACCATATTTATCAAGTATTTATTAATATTAAGCTAATTTAACTTTTTCATAATTTAAGATTCAAAACTTACGCTTTTTTATACGTCATTGCGTAATTTGAGCACTAAATCATTCAAAACTGCTTATTTTTCATTGATTTCAGTCTTCATGACTTCATGCTTTTACTTTAATTCCTTAAAATTTTTTTTTTAATCTTCATAATTTTTTTAAATTTATTTTAATTTTTGGGTTTATTATTCTAGCAAAGTTTTGTATTTAGTTTCATCAATTTATTTCGCCATAAATCTATTTTGCATTTAGATTATAGTCTTTTCCTTTAACAAAATCTGTTTTCTTGCCTATTAATTTGACTTTATTGCTTTTTACAAATCTTTATTTAACATACTTTAATTATGTTCTTGTTACTTTTACATTTTTTTGGTTTAATATTTCATTTACGATTCTTTCAGCTTTCTCTCCATCTATTGTTTTGCCGTAGTAACTTTTAATTCAAGTTATTTTATCTTCAATTATGATAATTAAGCTTTCTACTTTGTCTTTTCAAATTAAAGTCGTTATTATTTTATTTACTTCTTCAACTTTTAAAACTTAGCTTAAGCTTCTGCAAGTTGACTCTTTGACAGTTTTGCCTACTCAAATTATTTCTTTATTTAAGCTACTATTGTTGATCCTGTTGTTTTTAAAGTTACATCTTTCAACTGTTTAAATAATTACAAATGTTCGACTTGATTGTCACTTAATAATTTCTGAGATTTCTTTAATTAATCGATAGCTTGATTTGCTTGTTAATTTACTTTTTAACTATTTCTTAGTTTTGCCTTTGTTTACTATAACATTTAATAATATTCTTTTACTTTACTTCTCTGAGTCACTAGTTATAATTCAATCCTTGCTTGTTACTTTTGAAGTTATTGCAATTTATATTTATTTTTTTTAGCGTTTTCTTAGTGTTCTTCAATTTAGTCTCTTCTCTTAAAAAAATTATCTGACGTTACTTTTACTTTATGTTCAAGCCCTACATTTTTTGCTTGTTATTCAGATATTCGACGTTTTAGATCTAATATTTGATTATTTAAGTTATTTATGTTTGATTCAGATAAATTTGATTTATCCATTTATCTTCTTTGACTATTTTAAATTTATGAAATTCTTTTTCTTAATTATTCTTCCTTCTTTTCATGTTCCTTAGATATTTTATTCAACTATTTTTACAAATTAGATTCTATAGTTTTTTTCAGAATAGCTACGAATGAGTTCCATTGGCTCACTTCTGAACGATTTAAAAGAGAAAATATATCATTACTTGTGGGAGCAAACGTCATAAAATTTCCAATTAATTCCATTAATTTGGTATAAAGCTGGGCTTTTTCTTTCTATAAAGCTAGAGTTTGGATGGTCTTTTAATTTTCCATCTTTTAAGTATGGTTTTTTATTATTTATTTTTGAATCTCATTTGACTTTCCTTCCAATTACTTTTGAACTTTAAGAAGATTATTATATGTTTATTAAATTTTCATTTTTTCAGGTACTATTTCGTTCAACTTTAAGCATATCTTGTCAAAACTTGATAAATCAAAGTTTGTGTATGAACCTTGCAATGTAAGTCTTATTCCTTATAATTTTTGCAATGATTCTAAAGCTTTTCGAGCTAAAATCTATACATCATCTGAACTATCTGCCTCAATACGAAGCAAACGGCATAAAGATATCAAATTTTTAAGACTTGATCCTCTCTAAGTTGATAATTTCGATGACAAACTTTTTTATTGCGTCAATTATGATAATAATTTTGTTTTTTACGATTATAAATTATCTACCTTTGATTTTATTTCAGTCATTTGTTGTTGGTTTGCTCCTAGTTCATCAATTTTCTTTACAATATTCATTTAAGAGTTTTGCATTCCTGAAAACATAATGTTAAAACTGTTATCCATCTTACTAGAAATATGTCCAACAGCTTGTGAATTCACACTAGTTATCATATTGCCTAAAATAGAAAATCCTTAATTCTGGTTTATCGATGAAAGTTGAATTTGACGTGATAGTTAAATCATAACATCTTGGGTTTTAACAAAGTGATTCTAATAAAGAGGAAATTTGGTCTTTATTTCATGATTAAGTGATTGTGTTATAGCTATTAAATTGATAACATTACTGTCCTTTTCATAGAGCTTTTCGATGATTGTATTGCATTTTTAAATTGTACTTTCTAAATATGAAGTATTTTGAGTCAATATTGATTTATTTTCATTGATACCTTAATTTAAATAATATGCATTTACATTATTATCATATTGAAGTTGATTGAAGTTTCTTAAATTAAAGCTTTGGAGATTCTTTAGCTCATCTTGGATTTATGAAAAATTTTATTCAGCAACCATGATACTATTAGCTATCATATCTGCACTTTTTTCGTATTTCGATTCACTTGATTTAAGTTGTTTTGTAATTTTATCAAAAGCTGAAACATTATCTGTTGCAATAGAAATTAAATTTTTATTAGCCAACTTTTGTTCTTACAACATGTTAGATTGATACGAATTATTGTTCTAATAAAGTCTTTGATTTTACTATTGAGCTTTTTGGATATTTTGAATAATATTTTGTTGATTTTTTCCAAGCATCGATTAATAAGTCTCTTAAGTTTTCTTTAAATATTATTGGATTTGATTCATCTGATTACTTAAATTTGATATTTGAGACGTATTCCTTTCGAAACTTTCATTTATTTCTGAATGATTCTGTCTCATTTTGATGGTCATATTTTTTAGCATATCAATTCCCATGACAAGGGAATTTAATATTTTTTTTGAACTAATAGAATTTTGGCTTGATAGAGAACTGATAGAATTTTGAACATTACCAATACGTTAGTTGAATAGTTTTATTAAAGTATCTTCATTTCCACTCATAATCTATTAAAATTGTTTTACAGTTCCTTGTACAGTTGTGAGAATCGTTCCCAGCGTACTTTTAAGATAAATGTCTGTTTATGTAGCCATTTTTTCTAATTTTGTAAAGTATTTTCCTAAGTCTTATTGATTTATTACTCTTACTTTCTTCATTTATTCAACAAAAAAATTAATTTTGGCATCTAAATCATTTCTATCTTTTATTTTTACATCTGCTGCAAATGAACCTAGATTAGTTTTTATTTCATCTAAAATAGATCGTTTAAGTTGATTCATTAACATTTAGTTAGCATTTTGTACAATTTAAGGTATTTCTTTTTTTAACTCTTCTACCCTTTGTTCCATGAAAATAGAACGATTTTAAATATATCCCCGGATGCCTTTTATTTAAAGAGAAATGAAATTTTTAAGTTTCTATATGTCAGATACTCTATTTTTCTACAAACTTTACAAGTATTGTATAATTTATTTTGCTTTCTGACTATTTTTCAAAATTTATCGGCGCTGAAGACCAAATTTAGATAAGATTATTCTCAATCCTTTTTTTAAAACAATCTTTTTTTCGACTTCATCATCCATTTAAGAATTGTAAATCTTTGGAACTTCAATTTTTTCAGTTGCTTGTTATTTAGGTTGACTTTCCAAAATTTAATTCAGAGAATTAGCTTCTTACCTTGGATCTGATATCAACATTTTTCCAATTTATTGACCTATCTTCGGATCATAATTTTCAAACTCTTTACGGCTGACATAAGCAGATCCATTTGTTATAATCATGTTAATTTTTCTAACTTAGTGTTTTTAAGGAAGCTTTTTGGTATATTGAGTCATTAAATTGATAGGAGCTGTTAAAACTGTATTATTGTAAGTTTTACCAACTTCAGACTTTGATTTTGAATCATCAACTCCTATTTTTATTTATCTTCCAATCCCAAAATCTTTTGCTTTTAAGAATTGTTATGCAATACCTCGAGAAGTCTATCCAACATCGCAAATAGCATTCATATAAGGTATTTTAGATTCGTTTGGAACTTATGATAAACTTAATCCTATATTCTAAACAACAGAACTCGTAGAACTATTAACTTTATTTTGGTTTATAATGATTGGTTATGCAAAATTACCCATTTCCGATTGAACAGCGGCTAATTCAGTGATAGACATCTTTTATGAATCATATGTTTTCACTGCCGAAATCGATTTCTTCACCTATTAATCATCTTCAACAAATTTAGTTGCTGTTGTCATCCCAGTTTTCGCTTTATAGAACATATTTCTTGCTGATTATTGCAAATCTTTCATGCTATTTAAGAATATTGTTTCTTGATTTTTTACAAAGTCAATAAACATGAACGAATCAGAAAGGTCTTCATTTGCATACATCATAAGAAGTATTTATTGCTTGAGATTTTGGTTAATATTACTTTAAATTATCTTAGGTATGTTTTCCAATTATTAATGAAACTTTACTAAGTAATATTACTTTAAATTTGAATCAGCTAGATTAATAATCTTATTATGTTCTTCAAGAGTCCAAGTGTGTATATTATGAGTGAGTAAAGATAAAATCTTTTTCCAACATATTTGAAATGTTGATCTAATTTCTTCATCGCAAGCTATTACGTCTACGTTTTGATGGCTAATCTATGGACTTATGATAAAAGATAGTTAATCAAGTCGAATCTTCATATGCAATTCACATAATATCCCATTTAAAAAAATTTCACTAAAAAACGTGACAAAAAAAGCCATTTAAGACAATAAAGCACCACCAGGAATAAGACTATTAAATAAGCTTTCTACTTTTTATAATATCCTTTTCATAGATTTCAATTTATTAAGTAAACAAGGAATTTAAGATGTTGCTTTCGCAATTGTTATCTTCAATGACTATTTTAATAAATTTTGTGTTTATTTTTAAAGAGTATATAGTTTCTCTTCCATTTCAAGTCTTATCTATTAAAGACCTGTTACTAAACTTCCAAAGAAATCTGTCATCATATTTTGAGAATCGAAATACAACTATTGCAATATTGGAGCTGCATTTTATAAATTGAAGCTAGAGATGAATTTAGGAGTATATTTCATTGAATGAAAAATATTGATTCCTTTAGTTGCTGAATCATTACTGAATTTGCTGACAATATGAAATACTGATACGCAGTTTGTTATAGGCAAGAGTTGATCTAAAAATTATCCTTGGCTCATGATGTTGACAGCCTAAAGTAAAATGATAGAAGGAATTGCAATAAAAGAACTTAATTTTTACTCAAAAGTTTGTAAGAATTTAATTGCTTCCTAATGTATATTCTGTTGTTGTCCAAGTTCTTAGGTTGACATCATTTTTATATTATAATTTTTTAATTATTGTATGAAATAAACTATCAGATCATCAATTGACTTGACTTAAAAAATCGAAAATGCTAAAAGAGAGTTCATCAAGAAAAAATTCATTGCAAGGGTTCACTAAAAAATCAAGTAGAATAAATTAGCGAGAGCGTATAAGTAGTTAATACAAGAAGAGAAACCAGAGAAAATGCAGTTAAATCGAGAAATTGAAAAATAATTTTAAAAGAAAGATAAGTCTGATGATCATATACACTGATTAATTCAATTGCTATTCTTTCAATTCTTTTTGTTAATTAGTTTTTGACATTCTTTAACTTGTTAGTCAAAAGAATCATTAATAATTTAATCATAATCATATGCTTAATCTTCTTCTATTATTGAAAAGAAATGATTGGAACCCAAAACCTTTTTTCTCCTTTTCAACAGTAAATATGCAATCGATATAACCGTATTTGATGCACTCTTTTTCTTTTTTTCAGCTGTTGATGATGCTGAAATCTTTGTAGCAATTGCATTGTTCTTCTACTTTAATTGATTTTCATCAACAAATATATCATTGTGATTGGTATTGAGCATCGCATTGTAAAATAAATCTGGAGCAACAGTAAAATCAAATTTTGTCTGTAATATTCTGTATATTTCGATCAAAATAGGCCTTAAGAGTTAGATTTTGCTACCTTAAAAGTCTTACAAAAATTTGAATAATGAGTCAAACAAATCTTCGATACTAGCGTATTATGTTGACAAGATCTTATCAATAAATTAATGAATTGTCTTTCCATTAACATTAGCAAGTTTATTTTCGAATACGTCAACTTCATATTAGATTTCTGATAGATGTTGGATTTTTGATAAGACTAAAAACCTCAGCAATGGAATAATAGAGATACTATCATCTGTTATTTTCTTTTCCGAATCATCGTAAATCAATTTAAAAGGCGTCATATCTTTTTTTATTCGAATATTAGTAAATGTTTCAATGAAGTTCGCCCTTTTTTTTAATATTTAACTTTAGGCTGATTTGTATTTCAAAAAAACATCATTGATTTAGCTTTTGGATAATGCTAATTTTGATTAGTCAATGTGACCCATACCGTAAATATTTTATTGAGTATACATTGATTGTTTTTATAATATAATTATAATGAGAGGTACATTTTTGAAGAAACCAAACTTTAATGAAATGATTATGAAAGATTAAAGTAAATAAAATTCTTCATAAAAAGCTAATGCAGTTTTGATGAGCGATTCTTTAGCTGTTAGTAATCAGAAAACCTAATACTTCTCTTTCAGGATTGGTGATACAGTCGATGAGACTGATAATACAATAGCTTGGAATTACAATGTACCAGTACTGAGTCCAAACTAAAAGTCTTTATATTTTGTGACTGAAGCATTTACTACTGTCATCTTAGATTATGTTGGCGATAACTTCCCGCAGACTATCAGTTTGACCATCAAAAACTTTAGTGGATTTAAAGGTCTATCAGGGAATCAAACAAGCAAGGTAATTGTTTTGAATTTAACAGCGATTAATTCAATTATCACACCTCAAGGAATAGTTTCAAGAGATTTAGTGTATAAAAATTAAACTGCTGCTACATGGCAGCTTGGACAACTTCGCCAATTACAATTTCAGATATTTTTAGATGATTAAACGTTGCCAGTTAATCTTCCATTGAGCAATTCATTAAATGTGAGCTTTAAAATATTGCATATGACAGTATGATAAGAATAGATTTAGATTTAATGTATCATTGACACTTTTTTATCATCTTATGTTTTTGTCTTGCTCCTCTCGATCCGTATGTCTTCCCACAACTACAGCGAAATTCTAAACCGCTAATCTGTCTTTTTTGCCTCACTTTCTTCATTTTTTTATTCACAATTGCACCTCCCCTAATTGAAGAAGCATACATCTTCTTCAATTCTAATATTCTTCGCTTTTATTTTTAAATTAATGATTAATCGTTGAGCATTTCACACAAATCGATATATTTTTCAGGAATTAGCTTGTATAAAGCTTTTAAATCAACTTACTCTTTGGCTTTCCAAGTGAAGATAGTTTAGATAAATTATCCAATGAAGTTTGAGACTGTTTTGATATCAGTAATAATATTTTTGACATATTCTAAGTTAGGGAAAGTTTCGATTTGTGGGACTCCTTTCGAGTCATAGAAATCAGATTATATGTAATCTTGACTCCCCCAAGTTAGCCAATATCTTATCAGCTCAATTGCAAATATATAAGCTTGATAGAACTCCAAAACTTACGATTTCCTTCGAGTTTGACGAAAATTACCAATTTTAAAGTATCTTTTACCATCTTTAAAGTCAAAGTATATATTCTCCAGACGAATATCATTATGGCATAATCCTGCCAAAGAAAGGTCTTTCAAAGCATTGATCACTATGACAACCATATTTTCAAATATTTCAATATTGAAGATGTTTGTCATCGTTATTGAAGCTTTCATCGGTTAAAATAAACCATATTTGAATTCATTCTCGAAGAAATGTATAACTTTTGAGAATATTAAAGGATTGAGCTGATCATAACATGGAAATTTAAATTATTCACTGTTTTTGTCAATCTTCTTTGCCAATACATAATAACCTTGTTTCTTTTCTTGAAATAAAGCCTAGTCAGTATTTTATGTGTGATCAACAGCAAATTCAAATCCTGGGATCTAATTTGAATTATTTTTGAATTTAAACATTTAATTAATTAATTATGAAGTGGTCAACAACAGAAGAATAAATAGTGAGGCTTGGATTCTTCTTTTACGGAACAGACTACAAAATGATACAAAAGTTCATCCCTTGGAGATCAAAAACACAAGTGAAAGGAAGAGTTCAATTCTTAAGAAAGAAGAAAAAAATGTATGCATATTTGATTTGTTTTGATTGAGATCATTCATCTTTTTAGAACTCTTTAACTTGAACCTTGTCTGAGAACGTCACTTTCCTTTTTTTGAGCCACAATCTCTCTGAGCGTCTTCGAATTCCGTTTCTGTAGATCTCCATGTTGATTTCTTTTTGTCTGAGCCATCGAAGCCTCAATCTTTAGCATTTTCCTACTCGTTCACACGATTCCTTTGGATCCTTGGCGTCTAACATCTCTTACCTTGCATCTCTGTACTTGTCAAAGAGTCTTCTTTGGAGTCCCCAGTCAGCCATTTAATAAAAAAGATATAATCAACACACCAATCACGAAATTTATATCGGCACTTTTTTTAAATTACCCTTTTTTCTTTCTTTTAGAGCCATTTCAAAAAGAATGGTGTTTTTTCAGAAGATTTACAGCTTTTTTCTACAAGTTTTTTTTTAAATTTTTTTAAATTTTTTTAAAAAAACGTAAACTAGGAAAGAGAATTACGCACAATGTCGAACTGAAAAACACATAAAACGATTTATCGATTTGTTTCAAACAATATAAAAAAGTTCAGAAAAAATAAGTAATATTTTTTAAATCCAGTGATGTTGTTCTTTCTATATTAATTTGCAAAAAATGGGAAAAAGAATTCAAAAGTCTGATTTCGGTAATTATGTTCATATGCAGACGTGACAAAGGCCTATCGGAAATTTGTTGGCAGCAAATTTGAAAGATACAAACTAAAATTCCCCAGGTTACGTGAACAAGAAGTGCTTGATAAAATTTTAAAAGAATGGACAGCTCTCACAGATGAAGACAAATAAAAAATTTTGAATCCAGATTTTGAATTTTACGCAAGACATTCTTAATTGAGCCAAAGTTCACGAAGTTAACGAGTCTTCAAGCCAAACAAAAAAATTGAAGTTGAAAAAAAAGATGTTGAGAAAAAAGAAAAAAGAAAGAGACCAGCAAGTCCAAAAGTTAAAGTGTTTATCTAAAGACCTGATAAACAAGAATTTAATCCTGAAATTCCTTATCAATAAGGTGAACTATCTGATTCATCATCTGAGGTGGTTATCCAACTTGCGAAGAAAGAAGCAAAAGTCAAAAATAGAAACTCTCGAGTTTAGCTTGAAACTCAAAAGCCAAAAAGCTAATACAGTAATTTCTTCAAATATTATTATTAAAGGTTAAAGTTTGAGCATCCCAGATGGTCCACAAGTGAATTGAGAACGATTATTAAGCTATTATGGAGGAAAAGGTCATCTACATAAAAGAAGAAAACTCATGTCCAAAGATAAAAAGCCAAGAATTTGAGAAAAAAACCTATTTCTGGTCGGGCTGCATACATAAAAAGCCGATCTGAACTTCCAAAATAAGAAGCAATTGAGTTATGGAAAAAAATGACATTTGAGAACAAAGTTTATTGGAACAAAATTGGAAAGAACCAAGACCCATTTGAAAGAAAAGCTCCAATTCCTTCAGCTGCCCCAAGAAGTTTCATGAACAAAGGAAAATCTGAAGAATTCCAATTTAATCCTTTGAGCTTCATGAACAAAAAATGATAGAAATCAGCATTAATTTATCTTTATACCATGAAAGCAAGTCTTACACCTATCATTTAAATATTAAGTTATGTCTTTGCTTTTAGTTCAATAATCTTCATATTGAAATATGTCAGTGACTACAGAGTGCCGATGGAATGAATTGATTGTTTTGATGAAATTATTTATCTTTGAAATCATGATGTTTATGTAAAATTTTGGAAAGTTTGTTTGGCAATCGTCGAGCATTATTCTTATCTAAATTGACCATTGAACTAATATTTGTCCCCTTTAGTCATAGTTTTGTTATGGGAACTTTAAGTATTTATTCCAATGTTTATAATTTTTTGAACTGAAAATATTCACGTTAAAAATATGGGGGAGAAAAATAGTTGACAGTAACATTTTTTATTCTTGAATTAGAGATAAAATATGTGATTTATTTCTTTGCTTGATCTATATTGTAAGAGATTTTTTTATCCATCTTTATAATTCAAAAAAATAGAATAGAGTCGTGAAAGAAAATATATTTTGGAAAGGAATCAAAGAGGAAATAGATGTATTTGAACTTTTTGTGGTTTGAATCATTATTATATCTATGAATTTATGTATTTATTGTTTATGTTTGTGTTAATGTTTGGGGTTGGTGA
>Ga0209063_1000963_pt1 | contig 16083 bp, 6 predicted proteins | sample KloWWTmeKNB19Kit_FD_187177 | JGI IMG/M metagenome (GOLD analysis project Ga0209063, IMG submission 187177) | Active sludge microbial communities from Klosterneuburg, Austria, studying microevolution and ecology of nitrifiers - Klosterneuburg... | ecosystem: Engineered > WWTP > Aerobic digester >...
TAGTCGTACTTCTCCAACTCGACCAGGACATTCCCGAGCGGATCGGTGGCGGCATTGATGGTCAATTCATTTTGGAAATATCCGTCCTTGTTCGTTACAAGGAGCAACCGATCACGATAGGGCAGTTCAATGTGGAATTTGCCCCCTTCCATGTACTGGATGTTCGCATCTGCAATGATCTCCCCTTTCTCGTCCTTCAGCACGATCACCGAACCTTCCACGGGGTTCCTCGTCACCTTGTCGATCACGGTACCGTCAATGAACATCTTCGGTGGGCGTACGGTGCATCCATAAATGTCATCACTTCCTTGTCCACCCGGCCTGTCGCTTGTGAAGAAACCGACGGAGTCGTTGATGAAGACCAGTCCATGATCGTTGAAGCTGGTGTTCATGGGATAGCCCATGTTATTCACCTTACCGGGCCCTGCAATGGAAACACGTGAGTAGAACAAGTCCATCCCACCTAATCCCGGATGTCCTGTGCTTGCGAAGAACAGCGTGCTGTCGTGCCGTAGAAAGGGATACATCTCGTTGCCGGGCGTATTCACTACAGGCCCCATGTTCACCGGCGCGCCCCACTGGTTGCCCAAATTATCACTGTACCAAATGTCCGTTCCACCTTGTCCTCCGGGTCTATCGCTTGCAAAATAGAGGCGCCTTCCATCAGGAGTGACCGAAGGGTGTCCGTTGCTGAACTCCTTATCGTTGTGCTCGAACGGGACCAAATTGCCCCACTCAGGCTGACCGAACTCACCGGTTGCAACCTCACTGAAGAAGATGCCCAGGTTCAGATCGCCATTCGAACTCTTGTCCAAGCTGCCATAGAACACTTGGTTCCGGGTGAAATAAAGCCTCGTGGCTACGGAATCGAAACTCGCTGTCCCATCGTGGTAGCGGCTGTTCACTTCGTTGCGCATCACCAACGGATCAGTGGCGCTTTCGCCCTTTAACAGAGCGGTGTACATGTTCAGGAAGGGCTGGTCATCCCAAGCGTACTCCCGTTTGCCTCCTACCCCTTCTCCACGAGCACTGGAGAACAACAACAGCTCCTTCATGATCCCAGTGCCGAGATCCGCTTCTGGCGAATTGATGGGCAGTGTTCGGATCAATGCACTGGTGCTGTCACGCATCATGTTGTCGAAGAGACCCGGGTCCTTGATGTAAGATTGAACGCGAGCATCATCCGGACGCAGTTCCGCGTATGTGGAGTACCACTCCATCGCCTCAGTGTACTTGCCCCGAGCGCGCAATTGCTCCGCATAGGTGAAGATATCTTCCGGGTTCTCGTGGCCGGAACCCATCATTTGCATCAGCACCGCTTCGGCTTTTGCCGGTTGGTTCATCTTGCGATAGACCAAGGAAAGCTTTCGCATATCGTTCACATCCGCCTTACCGGACTTCATGAGGTCCTCGTAAATGGCCGCTACCTTGGGATAATCGAATACCTCTTGGTACTGCGCGGCCATGCGCTCCTTCAGCTTTTGTGCCGTGGCGAACACGGGTAAAAGGAGGAGCAAGGGCAACGCGAAACCGCGAATGGCCTTAGCTAATTGGGATCGTGTAATGCTGTTCATGATCAGAAGTAGCGCGGTGAACGGATGCCCTTCAATTTCTTGCCGAACTCGTACCCCAGCATGATCTCGTGCGAACCACCGCTGTAGTTGCGCAGAATACTGAGTGGATAGTCATAGGAGTAACCGGCCGTGAAGTTGTTCGTGATGTAGTATTGCGCGAGCAAGCCCACTGCATCTTGGTGACGATACATGGCACCCAACCAGAACTTTTCGTAGAAGAGGAAGTTGGCGGACAGGTCAAAACTGATCGGTGCACCGCTCACGGCCTTCACCAAGAAGGTAGGCTTGAACTTGTGGTAGATGCCCATGTTGAACACGTACCCGCCGGAAAGGAAATAGTGGGCGCGTTGGCCAGTCTCCGAGAACTTTGCAAGTGAATCCGTCTTGAAGAAATCGGTGCGCAGGATCTTGGGTGAGCTAAGGCCGAGGTAGAAGCGATCGCTGTAGTACATTACCCCGAAGCCGAATTGGGGATCCATCTTTTGGCTCACGTTCTGTTGGAACACTTGATCACCCTGGGTTTGCGGGGTAAGACTGGCGAACTCACCTTGGAAGAGGTTCATTCCACCTTTCAAACCGAAGGCCAACTTCTTATCTCCCATGAGGATCCTGTAAGCCACATCGGCCATGAAGGTGTATTGGGTGATGGGCCCATGGCTATCGCGCATGATCGTACCACCCACTGCAAGTGTTTCATGCAGTACGGGAGCGTGTATCGTAAGGGTCTGCGTCGTTGGCGCACCGCTGAAGCCCACCCACTGGTGCCGGGTGAGTCCCTTCAAGCTCACCCGCTCTGCACTACCCGCATACGCCGGATTGATGGCGAGCAGGTTGAACATGTACTGGGTGAATTGCGGATCCTGCTGCGCGAAGAGCGAGGTGCCCAGGAAAAGCGCGAGCGCAGTTCCTTTCCATCTTTTGGCCTGTGTCTTCATTATTTGTTGAACTTATCGTGTTTGCCTTGCGGCGGCCTTATCGGCGCAGGTAGATGAATCCGTTGAATACGTCGCCCCCCGTTCCGGGATCAAGGACATAGTAGTAGGTGCTCTCCGGCAACTTCTCACCGTAGACGCTTCCGAACTGGCTCGTACCATCCCATGTGTTCACGTACGGCGTTGATTCGAAGACCTTGTTGCCCCAGCGATTGAATACCGTGAACGTATTGTTCTGGTAGTTCTCGATATTGGTGATCACGTACGTATCGTTCGTACCATCCCCGTTCGGCGAGAATGCATTCGGTATGACCAGCGTGAGGCAATCCTTCACATACACCAGAACCGTATCCGCAGTGCCATCACATGGGCCATTGCTCAAGGTCCACACAAAGAGGTTATTCCCTTGTAAAAGACCGGTTACCATGGTGTTCGGATCGGTTGGGTCTTCCAGATCGCCACTGCCACTTATACGGGTCCAGATACCGCTGGCAGTGCTGGTCGCAGGATCCGCCTGCAGTTGTGCGGTGGTCTCCTCTTCGCATTGAGAAAGATCCTCCCCTGCGTTGGCTGGTTCAACTGTATGGTCATACACGCTGAAGGTAACCTGGTCACTGCTCACGCCACAAGGTCCGTTGTCCACGTTCCATTCGAACACGTTCGCACCAAGACCAAGATCGGTTACCGTGGTGAACGGATCGCTCGGATCCACCAACACGCCGTTGCCGGAAACCAAAGACCACATACCCGTGGCAGGCGCAGTCGCACTGCTGGCCAACATGGTGACAGGATCCACGATCGGTGTACAGAAGTCCATATCCGGTCCTGCGGCAGCAGCTGGTGCTTCGCCATTGAAGACGCTGATCGTTACTTCGTCGGTCGTGATGCCGTTCACGCATGGTCCATTGTCCACCAACCATTGCAGCACATACACACCGGGGCTTAGACCATCCAGCGCTGCTGTTGGGTTGTTGGGGTCGCTCAAGTTGGCACTTCCCTCAAGGAAGACCCATGTTCCTGTCGCCGGGAAGGTTACCGCACTGCCTTCCAGCGTAGTGCTTGTGACCGGCGTGCAGAATGATTGGTCCGCGCCTGCGTTCGCAATAGGCTGTTGATCGTCGAACACCACGATCGTCACTTCATCCGTGGTTGTTCCGCAAGGTCCGTTGTTGATGTTCCAAACGAAGGTGTTCGTTCCCACTGCGAGACCCGTAACGTTGCTGAGGGGATCGTTCAGGTCGGCGAATGTTCCTTGACCTGCGGTTATGGTCCACACACCGGATGCTGGGAACACGACTGCGTTCGCGCTGAGGTCCGTACTTGGGTCGGGCAAACAAAGTTCCTGATCCGGACCTGCATCGGCCGTTGGTGCTTGATCATCGTAGATCAACACGGTCTGTCCGGAACTGGATGTTCCACATGCCCCATTGTCGATGGTCCACACGAAATCATGTTGACCCACCACCAGGTCGTTCACTACGGTGGTTGGATCGTTGGGGTCAACGAACGTACCTGCGCCACTTCCGATGGTCCATGTTCCGATCGCGGGGAACACGGCAGCATTGCCTCCCAAGGTTACGCTGCTCACGGGGGTACATGCGCTGATGCTTTCACCTGTGAGTGCATTCGGAGCAGAAGCATCGTATACCCTTATGCGCAAGGTATCGGTGCTCGGTGGTCCGAAGCCGCACATGCCATTGTAGATCGTCCAGACCAATTCGTGCAAGCCTACACCCAATCCGGAAACCGCTGAGTTCGGGTTATTGGCTTCTGCGATAACTGCAGTTCCACTGAACACCGACCAAGTTCCAACGCCTGGAGTTGCAGGCGTATTTCCTGCCAAAGTGCTGGTACTATCCGGTGGCATGCAAAGCTCTTGGTCCGGACCGGCATCCGCCAACGGGGCCAACGGGTCGAACAGGCGCACCACCACCGTATCGGTAAGGGTACCGTTGTTCGGACATGGGTCCCATTCCAAGGTCCAGATGAAGACGTTCTCACCTTGGGTAAGCCCGGTCACTTCGCTGTTCGGATCGTTCTCATCGGTAAAGACACCTGTACCGGCAAATACGGTCCATGTTCCTTCAGCGGGCAACGGCGGTTGTTCACCTTGCAGGGTCTGGCTGGTCAGCGGCAAACACTGTTCGAGGTCCGGGCCCGCATTTGCGGATGCTGTGGTATCGTCGTAGAGGATCACATCCACCGTGTCACTTGTAAGACTGTTGGCGCAAGGTCCGTTGTACACCTCCCAACGGAACGAGTTCAGGCCCACGCTCATGTTCGTGAACAAGGTCCCGGGATTGCCGGGTTCTTGTGGAATGCCGGTACCCGCAAGTGTGGTCCATACACCTGTTGCAGGGAAGATCAGGTTGCTACCCGCCATCAGGGTACTATCCTGCGGCATGCAGAGTTCCTGGTCCAAACCGGCATCGGCCAGTGGATTTTCTGGATCGAAGACATAGATGCTCACAGAATCCACGGTGGTCACGCACGGTCCACCTTGTAAGGTCCAAGTGAATGTGTTCCTTCCGATCTCAAGGTCGGTGATGTCGGTTGTCGGTTGATCAGGCGTTCCGATCACACCAGCTCCTTCGACCAAGGCCCACTGTCCGGTGGCTGCACCCACAGGGTCATTGCCCGTAACAGTAGTGGAAAGATCAGGTGAGCACAGCTCCTGGTCAGGACCGGCGGCAGCAGGTGGGGCATCGGCATCAAAGAGGACCACTTCGACCACATCACTGGTCAATTGGTTCGCGCAGGCACCGTTGTAAACTTCCCACTGGAATTCATTCACGCCAATTCCAAGCGTTACAGTTGTTGTTGAGCTGGTCGGATCTGCGATCGTACCCGAGCCGGTGACCACGGTCCAGATACCGGTTGCTGGGAAGGTATACGGGCTACCTATCAGCGTGGTGCCGGTCAATGGTGTACAGACCTGTTGATCCGGACCTGCATTGGCATCCACATTGTCCACGTCGAAGACGAAGATGCTCACCAGGTCCTCGGTCAACGCATTAGCGCATGGTCCATTGGAAACGGTCCATCGGAAAATGTTCTCTCCGATCTCCAGATCCGTCACTGCCGTGGTCGGCGACGTGGGATCCACGATGGTACCCACACCGCTCACCAACTCCCACAACCCATCCGCAGGTGCAATGATCGCACTTCCCTGAAGCAAAGTGCTCGGTACATCGCTGCACAACTCTTGGTCCGGACCGGCATCGGCCACGGGGTTGTTCTCGTCGAACAACCGGATCGTCATCTGATCCGTTGTAATACCATCTTGGCATGGCCCATTGCTCACGCGCCATTGCACCACTACATTGCCCACGACAAGGCCGGTAATGGTCGTATTCGGGCTATTGGGGTCTGTTATGATCCCCGTTCCAGAGATGATGGACCATGTTCCAGTGGCCGGGAATATCAAGGCACTGCCGGAAAGGTTTGCAGAATTGGTGGGCGTGCACAGGTCCTGATCGGGTCCGGCATCAGCAGTTAAATTCCCTTGGTCGAACACGAAGATGCTCACTTGGTCCGAGGTCAAGGCATTGGCACAAGGGCCATTCTCCACGGTCCATTGGAACACATTTTCTCCAACAGGAAGGTCGAACAGGGGCGATGCCGGGTTGTTCGGGTCGGCAATGGTGCCGGAGCCACTTACCAGGGTCCACGTACCAACAGCTGGGAAGGTGATCGCACTACCCGCAAGGGTGGTGGAGGCCAGCCCCGTTGTGCACAATTCTTGATCGGTCCCGGCATTTGCTGCAGGTTGGTTCTCGTCGAACACGAAAATGCTGACCTGATCGAGATCCCCGGTGTTATCACATGCTCCGTTATCCAACTGCCATTGCAATACGGTCTCGCCAACTAGAAGCTGACTGACAGAGGTGTTCGGGTCATTGATGTCCGCGATGATCGCAGAACCACTGATCACGGTCCACGTTCCAACTGCCGGGAAGATCACAGGGCTGCCCTGCATGGTAGTGGTGGTATTCGGCGTACACAGTTCCTGATCCGGACCGGCGTTCGCTGGTGGGTTGCCGATATCAAAGAGGAAGATGCTCACGTTGTCCGTTGTAAGCCCATTTGCACATGGGCCATTGCTCACCGTCCAGGAGAAGATATTCTCGCCCACACCAAGGTCGGTCACTGTTGTGCTCGGATCCGTGGGATCGGTAATGTCCCCGGTCCCGCTCACTAGCACCCACTCTCCCGTGGCCGGGAAGATCACAGAGCTGCCTTCGAGCGTGGTAATGGTGTTCGGTGTGCACAATTCTTGATCTACACCAGCATTGGCGATCGGGTTGTTCTCATCGAACACGAGAATGCTGACCCGGTCAGTGGTGAGCCCATCTGCACACGGCCCATTGCTCACCGTCCACTCGAAGATGTTCTCCCCTACCGCAAGGCCTGTAATACCGGTGTTCGGCGCATTTGGTGAAGTGATCGTGCCTTGACCACTGATCAGCGTCCACGTTCCAACGGCCGGAGAAATGATCGAACTACCGGCCATCGTGGCATTGGTGTTCGGCGTACACAGCTCCTGGTCCGGACCTGCGTCCGCAACGGGATTAGAGGCATCGAATACTGTAAGGCTCACGGCATCCGAAGTATTCCCGTTCGGACAAGGACCATTGCTCACTGTCCATGTGAAAATGTTCACTCCAACGCCCATTCCCGTTACTGCGGAATTGGGATTGTTCGGGTTCACAACGGTCGCAGGCCCTTGCACGGTCCATACCCCAGTGGCGGGGAAGATGACAGCGCTACCCTGCAATGTAGTGTTCACATCAGGTGTGCAGAACGACCTGTCGGCACCAGCATCTGCAACCGGATTAGTGGCATCGAAGACGAAGATGCTTACCAGATCATTGGTTTGCGAATTTGGGCATGGGCCATTCGACACGGACCAGCGGAATACGTTCTCACCAACGGCAAGACCGCTTACCGGACTATTCCTGAGAGTTGGGTTGGCGATCACACCCGAGCCTGACACCAGGGTCCATGTACCCGTTGCAGGTACAATGATGTTGCTACCGGCCAGTGTGGTGTTCAACGTGGGTGTGCATAGCTGTTGGTTCGGTCCTGCGTTGGCCACTGGATTATTGGCATCGAACACGAACACGGTCATTTGATCGGTGCTCGTTCCGCAAGTTCCGTTGTTGATCGACCATTGGAAAATATTCACACCAGGAGCAAGTTGTGAAACGGTTGTGGTTGGACTGTTGGGCGCATTGATCGTGCCCGTGCCTTGGATCCTTGTCCAGGTTCCTACCGCAGAGCCGATCGGCGTATTGCCCGCCATTGTCACCGATGTGGTCGGTGTACATACCTGTTGGTCCGGACCGGCATTGGCAGGAGTTGCGGTATTGTCGTAAACGAACACGCTTACGAGGTCGTTGGTGATGGGACTCGGGCATGCACCGTTGTTCACCTGCCAACGGAACACGTTCTCTCCCACTGCCAACCCGCTTATCGCGGTGCTCGGGGAAGTTGGATTGGCGATGGTACCTGAACCACTTACCAATGTCCACTGGCCTACCGCCGGAATGATCAAGCTGCTTCCCACAAGCGTTGTCGTCAGGGTAGGTGTGCAAAGTGATTGGTCAGGACCAGCGTTTGCCACCGGGTTGTTCGGATCATAAACGAATATGGTGATCAGGTCAGAGGTAAATCCACATGCCCCGTTATCGATGGTCCAACGCAATATGTTCAGGCCAATGCTGAGCCCGCTCGCCTGTGTGGTCGCTGAGGTACCATCCACGAAGGTGGCGGAACCCTGTTCCACTGACCATGCCCCAGTGGCCACACCGGTAGCTGGGTTGGCGGCCATGGTAACCACCGAACTCGAACCGCAAACACTTTGGTCGGGACCAGCTAGCGCAGCCTGCGCAGTTCCGTCGGCAACCACCAAGATCGAAGCACTGCTCGATATCGGGTTGGGGCATACACCATTGTTCACTGTCCAAGTAAAGGAGTAGTTGCCTACTGAAAGACCTGTCACTTCGGTGATCGCTGAATTGGGGTTGGTAATTGTACCGGGAGACCCGACCATGGTCCAAACACCGGTGGCAGGGAAAATCACAGGACTACCTTCCAATTGGATGGTATTGCCCAATGATGTGCAAAGGCTTTGGTCCGCACCGGCGCTTGCCGGCGGGTTGCTCGGATCGAAGATGAAGAAGCTCATTTGGTCCGTGGTAAGACCGTTCGCGCAAGGTCCGTTGTTCACGGTCCATTGGAATATGTTCTGTCCCACACCCATCCCCGTGATCGTGGTGGCCGGGTTATTGGGTTGCGTAATGGTACCGGTTCCGCTAACCAAGGTCCACGTACCGATAGCCGGTACAATGATCGATGATCCTGCCATTGTTGCGGACCCATTGGTCGTACACAAGGACTGGTCCGGTCCGGCATTCGCTACCGGGTTGGCATCGGAATAGACCAACACGCGGATCGTATCCGCAGTTGCGCCATTCGGGCAAGGGCCGTTGTTCACCGCCCAACGGAAGACATTGATCCCAACCGGCATTGCGGTGATCTGGGTGGTCGGGCTGTTCGCGGCCGCGATCGTTCCACCACCGGAAACGAGTGTCCATGTTCCCACAGCAGGCGCTATGATCGCACTTCCCGCCATGGTAACACTGTTCGGTGCAACAGGGATACAAATGCTCAGGTCAGGACCTGCATTTGCGACCGGGTTGTTCGGGTCATAATTGCGGATGGTGACATCGTCGGAAGTATTTCCGCAAGGACCATTGTTCACGCTCCACCGCATGACAACGGTACCGGAACCAAGCCCCGCTATGGATGTGATCGCGCTATTCGCATTGGCAATTGTGGCTCCGCCGCTTACAACGCTCCATGTGCCTATAGCAGGGGCCGATACCGCACTACCTACCAAGGTCGCACTTGTAGAACCACATAGGTTTTGATCCGGACCGGCGTTGACCGCAGCGATCCCTGGGTTGAACAAGGTGATCGTTACGTCACTGCTAGTGATCGCTCCGGGGCAAGGTCCATTGTTGATCGTCCATCGATACACGTTCACACCAAGTGCCATGCCTGTTACGGTGCTGGAAGGACTATTCAAATTTCCGAATGTTCCGTTGCCCGAGATCACGGTCCATGTTCCTGTCGCCGGCGCTGTCGCTGCGTTGCCCGCCAATGTGACCGATGCGACCGGTGCACACAGGTTTTGCGCAGGACCTGCCGCAGCAACTGGAGCATTTCGGTTGAAAACACGGATCACCACATCATCCGTATTCGGGTTCGGGGTACATGGTCCATTACTAATGGTCCAGCGCAACGTGGTCACCCCTACTGGGATATTCGAAACAGCGGTTGTTGGAGAAGTGGCATCTGCAATTGTTGCCGAGCCGCTTACAACGGTCCACGCACCGGTACCTGGCGCCGTAACTGCTGTTGCGGCCATGGTGGTGCTGGCCACTCCTGTCACACCGATGGAGCAGATGTCTTGGTCCGGTCCTGCGTTCAGCGGTATGACCGCACCGCTGAACCGAGTGATCGTTACTTGCGAAGTTGTGGTTGCATTTGCGCACGGTCCATTGCTCAGGGTCCATTGGAAAACGTTGGCGCCGATCGAAAGACCGTTCACTACGGTAGTGGGACTATTCAAATTCACGAACGTGCCCGTGCCGCTTACCACCGTCCAAACCCCTGTCGCTGGTGCCAAGGGCGAATTTCCGGCGAGCGTCGTGGTCACATCGCAAACTTGTTGTGCTGGTCCTGCATTGGCATTGGGACTTGCCGGGTTGAACACGACGATATCCATTTCGTCGGTGGTGGTCGGTGGCGTACATGGCCCATTGCTGATGCTCCAACGCATCCGGTTCGTTCCTATGGAAAGGCCGCTTACAGTGGTATTACGCAGGCTCGCGTTGGCGAAGGTGCCCGTTCCTTGAGTTACGGTCCATTGGCCTGTTGCTGGTGCGATCAGCACGTTGCCAGCAAGGGTGGTGGACAGGTTCGGCGAGCACAGTTGCTGGTCGGGTCCTGCATTCGCTGCTGTTTGCAGGTTGCTGAATACCCTGATGGTCACATTGGAACTTGTAGCTGGGGTACATGCGCCGTTGTCAACTGTCCAACGGAACACGTTCGTGCCTTGGCCCAAATTGTTCACTTGCGATGTTGGACTGTTCGGGTTGACCACGGTACCACTACCGCTCACCAAGGCCCATGAACCCACCGCAGGAGAGATCGCATTGTTCGCGGCGAAGGTTGTACTGTTCGTGGGTAGACACAGATCTTGCGCCGGGCCTGCATTGGCAATGGGATGATTGGGATCATATGCATTCACGATCATTTCATCCGCAGCGATGCCACAGGTCAGGTAATTGAGCGACCACCGGAACGTATTCACCCCTGCTGTCAGACCGCTTACTGTGGTATTCCTGTTGTTCGGGTTCGCGAATGTTCCTGTACCGTTCACTACGGTCCATGTACCTTGAATGGATGGATACGGCTGCAAACCAGCTAGGGTGGTGGAGAACCCGCAGATGCTTTGGTCCGGACCCGCATTAGCGGGTGTCAATGGTGGAGTAACATTGATCAGATACCCTACGGTTCCACTTCCGCTTAGTGCACACGCATTGTCCACTACGTTCACAGTGAAGATCTGAGAGCCGATGTCTGCGGCTGTCGGATTCCAGCAGAACGTACCTACTGGCCTTGGTCCTCCAGTCGTCGTGAACGTCGCACCCGGAATAGCATTGTTCCAGTTCATGGTCACGATCTGCGCCGCATCCAAATCGGTACTGGTAACATCAAAACAGAAATTGGTGCCTGCACATACATCGAAGACATAGCTGTTCGTCCCGTTGATCCCGCTCACACTAGGGTTGTTGTTATTGCAGGCGATAATGGCGAATTGAAGATCCCGTGTATAGCGTCCGATGCGCACACCATTGCGGAACTCGGTCACCAATACAGTTACGACTGCGAACTGCGCAATACTTGGTGTGAAACGAATGGTACCGGTCTGTGGGTCGATGGTGACCGCGTTGGCACCACCCGAAGTGATCACGGGCTGGGTGAACGTGTAACCAGCATTGTATGGTAGAATTGCTCCATTCGTGCCACGGGCAGGAGCCAATTCGAAACGCAAAGAATCTCCGGCCAAGTCAGAAACACCATGGTTGTAAACGATGGGTTGATTAACGCAACCGAACGGAATGGGATCGTTCAGGAATCGTGGGGAGCTATTGCAGGGTGTAATGGTGTTGTTGAGTTCAGCGCTCAAATAGAGGTCCTTGCCACCAGGATTGTTCAACGATGTAATGGCATTATTCCTACAGCAAAGGGACCAATCGATGACCCAATCGGTGCCACAATTAGCCCAAGCCGAAAGGTCGATCACCGCGGTGTAGCGATATCGTTCCACGCCGTATTGTCCACTACTACTATTGCAGCGATCCACGGCTCCCGGACAGATCGGGGTCACTATTTGAACGCTCTGCAAGGAGAAGCACGCCGTGAAATTCGCACCGCAGGTTGTAGAACGCACTCTGAAGCTCCGCCCGTTGTTGCAATTGGAAGGTGCGTCCACTCCGTTACAATCACGGAAGAAGTTCATGTTCACCCGGTACTGGTTGTTCCCCAAGCACTCGTAGGTGATATCACCGCCCATTGCGTGCGTAGCGAGAGCCTCGCTGTGCAGAAGCAGGATCGCCGCCAACGCGGGCAAGAGGGTTACAAGTGAACGGAATACCCCGGTAACAAAACGTTTTACCGGGAAAAGGAGGCGTTTTTGTTCAGCCATGTACCAACCTATATGGTGGCATCCGTTCGAAAAAAGGCAAGTCGAAAAGAGCGTTGCCCTGGACCCGTAGTTCTCGCTGAGATGGGGATCATCGACCTTCCGATGCAATACACTCACCCCTTTTCCACAGCGATCCGTACGTGTTCCGGAAAGATGCCGCACAAACCTAGCCGCGTGCCTAGGCCATGTTTCACCGCGCTATTGCATATTCTTAACAGTGCGATGTTCAGCCCGAATGTTCGGATCACAGAACCCCTGAGGAAACCGGGTTTACCTAAGACAAGGTCGTTCGGAGATCTCCTATAGTGACTGCGAAGAGGAAGTGTAGATGAGGAAGATCATTCCTGCGGCCGATAGAAGACCAGCTTCCCTGTTCGCACGTCTTCGAGGTTCAGCTCGGAGAATCCCACCTTCTTTCCAACGGGGTCCACATTTTGGTGGGCCAAGGAAATATCACCACGGCCGTGCACGGCAATAACAACTGCTGTATGCTTTCCATAGAACTCGCGACGGCTCATGTTCCCTTCCTTGTGTTCCACCTGCACGTCCGCCATTTGAACGATATCACCTGGCAATACTTCGTTCTTCCTCCAATCCACAACCTCGCCGTATTTGTACATGCCATCCCACTTGGCACCGGCCGTGTTCAAGGCATCAGCCGCGAGGTCCCAACACTCCCCACGGCCCACTTTCTTTCCTTCTTGTGCCAATACATGATCAACGATACGCTGATTGATCGCAGGCAATTCCGGTGCAACAGTTGCAGGCACCTGAGCGTTGGTGGTGGCGCTGGCCAGAAGCATGGCGATAATGGAGAAAACACGGATCAGCATGGTCATGGAACAAAGGAACGCAAGAAACACGCCAATGATCTCCGGTACCGGAAACCTTGGAAGTCGAGCATCCGCTACCTTTCCGCTATGCGCCTGCTTTTCTTACTTCTCCTTTTGGTGATCGGCCATGTCGGTTTTGCCCAAACGCGCGATAATGAGATCCGACTGCTCACCGGTCTTCACTTAGGCATGGACCGTGCGAAGATCGTTTCGCCTGGCGCGGCGCCATTCCGCAGCGGTCCGTGGTTGGCGGGTTCCTTTGAATTGGGTGCATCCGTCGTCCATCGCGATCGATGGAAAATTGCCGCTTCCGGTGCCTTTGCCATGAACGGCTACAACTACACGCGGGACAGGAACAGCTACAATGTGGTCCACTTCACTCAACGTGCGGAAATTCAATTCCACTGGTTGCTGCCCATGGGAGCATCAGGTCGAACATACGTTGGGCTGGGCAGTGGACTAGGGCTAAGTTTCCAAGGAAGTGGATCGGTAACGAGCAACGAATCCACCTTCTCTGCAACCAGTTCTGCGCAAGGTCGATCCGCACTTTTCCTGGCACCTGAAGCGACGCTCCTTTTTAGACTGGGCAAACACCGGCTCGAAGGAGGGCTGCGCTACTTGCGTCACCTGGACCGGACCCCAGCATCATTCACAACGATAAGAAGTGGTGGTGCCACCACCGTCGCAAGCACCATGAACGATCACTTTGGGCTCGTGCTCCGCTTCCACATGGGCTTCATGAAACGTCCTCCACTGCCACCCGTAGTTCGCGAAGTCGCATATGTCGAACGCAGGACGGACCTGCTCACTTCGCTGAGTACCACATGGGACCACATCACATTGGAGCTGATGGACAATGCGGAGTACGATGGCGATAGCATCTCGATCTACATGAACGATGAGCCGGTGCTCGTTGGCTATGAGCTGACGAAGCGGAAAAAGAAGATCACGATCGCGGTGCCCTATGGCGCCAATACCCTATTGGTCGTTGCGCACAACGAAGGACGCGTGCCACCGAACACGGCAAGCTGCATACTCCGGCGTGGAAAAGGACGAGAGCAACTATTGTTCCGCACTTCAAAAGAAATGAACGCGGCAGTGGAGATCATTCGAGAGTGAGCCGAACCAACGGGTCCCCACCTACCCTCCACCGAACACGCGCTTCAGCAGATCACTCGTTCGCGCCATGGGATCTTGGCGGATCTTCGCTTCTTCTTGCGCGACCAGTTTGAAGAGACCTTCGATCGCCTTTTGTGTCACGTACGCATCAAGGTCGGGATCCACTGCTTTTCCACCGGTGAACTTGCTTGCTTTGTTGTAGCCATTCGCCAATGGGGTCCAATAGTTGGTGAGAGCCACTGTCTCAGTGGCTTTCTTCACAATGGGACTGAAGCGTTCGGTCAATGAGGCGGTGGTCTTCTCACTCAAATAATTGGTGGCCGCGTTGTCGCCACCTTTCAAGATCGCGAAACCATCGCCGACGCTCATTCCGGTGACCGCACTTTTCAGGATCGGCAATGCTTCTTTCGCGGCTTCTTCGGCTGCGCGGTTCATGGTCAATTCAAACTCCTCCACCTGCTTGGTCATACCAATACTGTTGAGGGTGTTCTTCATCTTCTCGGCTTCGGGTGGGAACGGGATACGCACCAAGTCGTTCTTCCAAAAGCCATCCAGCGCAGAGCCCTTCAGGACCGAACCTTCGGCACCTTTAACAAGCGCCTCTTTAAGTCCAGCGATCACTTCATCGTTGCTGAGCCCACTTACACCACCTCCACTTGTGACCTTGCTGGCGGCATCCTTCAATGACTTTGGGAATTGCGCCGAAGCCAAGTTTGTTACTGAAAGGAGAATGGCGAGTGCGATGAGGTGTTTCATGACGTTCCGTAATTTCTAGCGCAGCCCACGCAAAGCGCATGCCGGATCAACTTCGTGATCAGAGCGCAGCAGAAAGGAAGGGGAAGAGAAAGACTTAGGCCACTTTCTCGTACACCATACGGTAGTGTTCGAAGATCTCGCGTTCGAACACCTGTAGGTTCGGGGCGATCTTGTAGCGACGGATCCATTTGCGGAAATCGCTGTTGAGCAATTTGGGCGCAAGGCTGGCGTACAACATGTACTTCTCCAAGTCCCACTTGTTGAAGGCGGCCGTCCAGCGGTGGATCGTTTCGATGTAGTCCAAGCGACCACTATCGGAATGGATCAACTTGAAATGCTCCTTTTTCGCAGGGCGCTCCATGCCCTCTTGTCCGTATGGAAGCCATGATCCGGGGAACACATCACAGACCAGGTCCATCAGTTCTTCGCCGGAGTAGTCGCTGCGCTTCTTATACACATTGGTCTTGCCGAACTTGATGTCCTCGAACTTCACCATGTTGGGTCCGAAGACCATGGTCTGGCAATAGAATCGACCACCCACGGGCAACAATGCATTGATCTGCCTGAAATAGGTTTCGTAGATCTGCTCTTGCTTCCCGGCCCTGTATTCTTCCACGCTGCACAAGTGCTCCGGACTTCCCATGGCACACACAGCGTCGAACATCCCAAATGTCTCCGGGGTGATCTTCTTGCTGTCCATGTGGTGTACGTTGAGTCCGTTCTTACGACATGCGATCGCTTGTCCTTCGGCGAGCACGACCCCTGTCGTTTCCACACCCTTCTTGTTCAGGAAGTCGATGAACGCACCCCAACCACAACCGATGTCCAGCACTTTCATGCCGGGCTTGATGTTGCACTTGTCCATGATGAATTGATGCTTCTTCTCTTGCGCTTGTTCAAGCGTCATGGAAAAATCACCGTCGAAACGTGCGCCGCTGTAACCGCCCTTCTCGCCCAAGCTCAGGCGGAAGATCTTGTCCATGGTGGTGTAATGCGCGTCGAGGTCTTTTTGGTCTGCCATAGGGGAGTGGTCTACAGGGAATATTTTGGTGTAAAGCGGGCGCGAAGGTAGCTTCCAGATCCATTAC